>BNJT01002028.1_pt1 | contig 182952 bp, 165 predicted proteins | sample 8540491 | NCBI WGS metagenome assembly BNJT01 (sample SAMD00202455, study PRJDB9452) | human saliva metagenome | host: Homo sapiens
ATGGAAGTTACGTATTACACATATTACGCCGTGCAACAATATGAATATCAGACAAGCATACCAAGTTATATACAAACACATACTCAATATGCATAACTTGGCTTGAAATATACGCTATCATACTGTGCCATGGCAAAGACTGATAATATTATGTTGACAGATAACAATATTGAAAGTGGGCTAGCTACAAAATCAACAGCCCCCATGTGCGTCTTTGATGCCGATATTGAAAAGTACCGAAACAACTCCATGCCTTAGAGGTACAAACATTCCCAATGGCAACAAGAGATTAATGATACTGATGATGACTGCAATGAAAAAGATATAATGTTTGTTTCGCTGGATCATCTCTACTTAATTTTCTTCTATTTCTTTTGGAGGATCACGCCAATAAACATTACCATCAAGGAACTCTTGAGGTTACCAAAAGTGTTGGCTTCAGGTAATTTTCATAATAGCGTGAAATCTCAATCTATGTTCACGATTTTTCAAAATACCTCTTCTAAAGAATCTAGTTATAAAGACAGCAAATTCAGCCAGTTTTTTATTCAACATCCTGTTTGATTTTCAATGAAATCTGATTACTGCGCTTGCTATTATCGCAACGGTCTCATAAATGTTGCCCGTTTCCTCACAGAGATCCATAATGTTACGTGTCACTGTGTTAACTTGGGCTAGACTTTTTGTAATCCATATATATTGAGTTATTTTTAATTTTATTTCATTTTATTGATTGTCTGCACTGCTGTTCTCCTGTTACATTCTTGCACCGAGCAAATATACTTTTCTGCCGTTGGACGCAATTTAGAATCAGGAAATTGGTTGATAAATCCATAACATTCATCCTCTGCGTCTTGATATCGCTGCAGCTTCTTTGCATCAACACTCTGTCGAGCTAATTCAACTTACTCTTCATAATAAGTGCGGAAAACTCTTCACGTTTATCTGTATAAGGATAATCTTTTAATGCATTTTGAGCCGTTACGATTTCAAGCCTCGAAGTTGTTTCCTCCTTCTGTGCAATTACACAAATATGGCCCAAGGTCATAATACAAACGAAACAGTATGGAGTTCTTTCTCTAAGCTTTTCTTGTAATTCAAAACAAACACTGTTGTGCCTCTTTCTTGAGTTTTGCATCAGGATGAGGCATCAAGATACTCTTGAAAAAGCAGATATGGCACTTACTGTTTTCTGATTGGTCCAAACGAGGCTCTGGAGTACTTAAATATAGAACTTTGACCTTCGAAATAACGAGTCATTTCTGCATAAACGCCTCGAGGTAAGATTGGTAATAGCGTTTAAAAAGTTTGAGCAGCTGTTTCGTAATCTTTATTATAAAAGTTTGCCATAGCTAGCATATAAAAGACTCCTGAGCATTCTCGGTACCCTTTTCTACTGTAATTAATTCAGCCAAAAGCGTTATGGCATTGGTGTATTTACCTTTTATGAAAACATTCATGGCAAATTCATATCGATACATTATTATCAGAGGATTTGTAAACATGATTAAATTCATGTACAACTGCTTAATAAGAAAACACTTAAAGTGATTGAAAAGAATATTGTTTTCTTCATCTAAATTTACTATTTTTGAGTTGCAAAGTTAATTATAATTCCATGATTTACAAAAGCACAGCAACTAAATTTATGTAAAACAGAATCCTTATTTAGATAAATATATGTTTCTTTTTACTGTTTTGCAAGCCAAAACATGCGGCAATGGATTTTAAACTGACTTCAAATTTTTCTCCTCACAGGATCAGCCACAAGCTATTCAACAATTAACAGAAAGGTGTTGAGAGGGATCTTGCACAAGTGTTGTTGGGAAGTAACAGGTTCAGGTGAGACCTATACTGTTGCCAATGTTAGTGCCAATATAAACAAACCTACACTCATTCTTAGCCATAACAAGACATTAGCAGCTCAATTGTATGAAAGAAATGAAGAATTTTCCCCGAGAACACTGTTGAATATTATGTTTCATATTATGATTATTATCAGCCCGAAGCTCTACCTCCCTGCAACAGACCTCTATATAGAGAAAGACTTCGGCTATCAATGAAGAGATTGACAAGATTGCGATTAGGTGCTGTGTCAGCTTTACTTTCAGGACGAAAAGATGTTATTGTTGTTTCATCTGTATCCTGCATTTACGGGATGGGAGGGCCTATAGCGATGCAGTCCAGTATTATTAGCATTAAAGTAAACGACAAGACTGATAGAAATCTTTTCTTAAGACAACTGAGTCGAAGCCTTATATGCAAGAAATGACACTAGAATTGAAACGTGGAAACTTCCACGTCAAAAGGGAGGTACAGTTGATATCTTCATGGCTTATAGCGACCATATTCTCAGAGTTACATGGTGGGATGAAGAAATCGATTCAATTGAAGAAATCTGATTCTGTAACTTTCAAAAAGTTTGCCTCATTTAATGAATATAAATATATCCTGCAATCTGTTTGTAACATCGAAAGAACAAACAGAACGTGCAATTTGCCATATCCAAGACGATTTGTCTGCAGCAGATAGCCTATTTCAACGAACTACACGACTCTATAAAAAGCCCAAAAGGATTAAGGAACGGGTTGAATATGACATGGAAATGATTAAAGAACTTGGACATTGTTCAGGTATAGAAAATTATTCTAGATACTTTGACGGGAGACAAGCTGGTGATCAACCATATTGTTTTGCTTGATTTTTCCAAAAGATTATTTTGATGATAATTGATGAAAAGTCATGTCAGTGTACCGCAAATCAATGCGATGTACGGAGGTGACTGAGCAAGGAAGCAAAACTTAGTAGAATATGGTTTTTCCTTTACTGTACAGCTTTTTGATAATCGCCCTACTAAAATTTGAAGAATTTCATAATTTAAGCCATCAGATTATTTATGTCAGTGCAACACCGGCAGCTTATGAACTAAATGAGTCAGAAGGAGTTGTTGTAGAACAAATAATTCGTCCCACAGGCTTACTTGATCCAGAGATAGAGGTTCGTCCTAGCGAAAAATCAAATTGATGATCTACTAGAAGAAATTGTTACACGAACAGAGAAAAAGAACGAACACTTGTTTACAACCCTAACAAAACGAATGGCAGAGGAGCTTTATAGAATATCTACTCAATCATAATGTTAGAGCAAATTATATCCACAGCGATGTGGCTACGCCTGATCGTGTAAAAATTATGAATGACCTGAGAACCGGAATATTTGATGTTCTTGTAGGAGTAAACCTATTAAGGGAAGGACTTGATCTACCAGAAGTTTCTCTTGTAGCGATTCTCGATGCAGATAGGGAAGGATTCCCTACGATCACATAGAAGTCTCACCCAAACAGCAGGGCAGAGCCGCAAGAAATGTGAATGGAAAAGTTATCATGTATGCAGACATGGTTACTGAAAGTAGCAAAAACTATTGATGAAAACAGCAAGAAGACGTATTATTCAAATGCAGTATAATGAAAGTCACGGCCTAAAACCGAGACAGATTATAAAAAGCTGTAAATAACATTCTACCGACCATTCAAACAAAGGGAGAAGCACAAACAATCAACCAAAACCAGCTGAGTATATTTGGAACCCGAATCGGGAGTATTTGCGGCAGATCCGATTGTAAGACAAAATGACGCGTCCTGAACTTGAGAAGAGTACTGCCAACACAACAGAATTAATGAAAGAGGCTGCCCGAAACTTAGACTTTATACAGGCCGCCCAGTATCGCGATGAGATTGCAAGGCTTCAAGAACAATTAGATTTAAAATAAGGCGGATATCATTCAATAGTTTCTGATAATTACGTCCCAATTGAAAGGATGTTAAAATAATACAATATAATTAGACGATTGTCGAAGGTGACACTTTTATTTCGTAATTTTGTTCAATAAGATAATTCATAATGTATGTCTCTACAGCAGACGATTAAATTTTTATATACTGTTATTTATGACCATCATATTGCCAGTAGCATTATGTGCTCAAAATAATAAAAGCACTTTTAGAAGAGGCTCAAAAAGACTTGAAAAGGCCCAAAAAGAATTAGAAAAAGCTCAAAAAGAGATGGCAGAGGCTGCGAAGAAGACAGATAATGTCAAAGAGGTTTTGAAAATTAGATTCTGCTACAACAGAATGGACTCGTCCTCCATCGTCCAAAAAGCTCATGAAACCCGAAAAACGTTGTTGCTTAATGATAAAAATAAACATGACGACAAAAATATCTAGTAGGAGCTGTTTCCTACAAAGCCATGAGGGAAAGTGGTGTTCACATTGAAAACTACTAATTCCTAATCGAACAGCTCAAGAGATATATAACATTGTATACAATCAATTAAATCTCTTTGGCAGATGAGGAAAATCAATTTGACGAGAGTTCAATAGTCCTTATCAATCCTCACAAACATGTAATAGCAGCTAAGTTTAAAGAATGGTTGCTTTTTAGTAATAATTTTTTTATCACTTGACAGAGCTATTTTAAATTATACAATCATCGCCAAATGCGAGGACGAAAACTTGAGCATGAGCATAGAGCGTATCTCTTACGAATATGAGACTGGTCGTCCATCTGGTTTTAAATCCACGGCAGAAGATATAATTACAGATAAAGAAGCCCTTAATAAAAAGGTAATGTTGAATCGTTTGACAGGAAAAATTCAGACGTAAAAACTATAGATAGAAAAAGATCAACTATTTGACACCATTAAAGTTGCTTTTTAAAAACAATGACACAAACAAATAAACAAAAATCATTCAGGCTATGCCTGTAATGCCCAAACACCGCTTTGAGAAATACGGAGTATAAAAATAATATTAGATTTAAAAATACGTAATATACTTAATATCGTATTTATCGTAACTGCCATTGTCGGTATCTGCTTTCATACGCCATGTCCTCTTACTCAAGCATAGGTAGTTTCGTTCTAATCTTTGCTGTTACAATTAAAATTACCGAAGTCTCTGCGTATTTTCCATAAATAAACTATGAAGAAAAATAACCTTTATTTTGACTTTATTATTTGTAATCTTCCCATTACAAGCGCAAATAAACGATAGTCAATATAGTCAAATAGACCCCTCGGGTAATATATCAAAACGCAATTCGAACAAAACAGACTCATTGGGATCTGACAAAGAAATTCCCTAAAGGAATTAAGGTTTTGGACTATAGATAGGCTATTTGGAGAAAGAAAAAGTAGCTGTGCCCGATACAATGTCACACATGTTTATGAATAGTATATCAATCGTCGGGAGTACGAGGAGAGTATAATACAACAGGAAATTTGGGGTCACCAAGGTTGAATCGAATATTCATAGATCGAAAGAGTGAGAACCAATTCCTCTTCACTAATCCATTGGATTTTTATAAAAACCAGTAGATGAATTTCACTTTATAAATACATTATCCCCTATTACAAATCTTACTTATGATAATTCTGGTGACAAAGGCAAATGGCGATGATCATTTTATCGCGAATTTTGGTGTAAACGCTAGGTAAACGAATCGGAGTTGGATTCAAATTTGACTATCTGTATGCGCGAGGATATTACCAAAATCAAAAGTACATCACACTTTAATTATACGTTTTACGGGTCATATATAGGTGACCGGTATCAAGCTCATCTGTTGGCCTCAACAAATCATCAAAAGATAAGCGAAAATGGAGGGGTGACAAATGATGATTATATAACCCATCCAGAAAGTTTTACAGATAGTTATTCGACAAAATGAAATTCCCTACCATTTTGCAACGTAACTGGAATAGAAATGATAATCAACATGTTTTTCAACCATAAGTATAGCATAGGATTCAATCGCAAAATCCCAATGACAGCAGAAGAAATCAAAAGCCAAGAAATTCGCTATGGCTTCAGCAGAAGAAAAATAGACAACGAAATGGAAAAGAGAACTCTTCGGTAAAAAGTGATCGCAAAGGGGCAGAAAGGAGAAAAAGAGCGATGGGGCGGCCAGCAGGAACCTCCATTGCAGGTGTTGAGCCTCAGATAAACACAGAAAAAAAGAAGAGCGCATACAACTGACAAAAGTTCGTAGCAGATGAGTCTATTAAATGTCCAAAATAAAGAAAACAAAGATACTTCTTGGATAAAGAATGAATTTGTTCCCGTGACAAGTTTTATTCATACAATCAATTTCGATAACTATCGCCGTATATACGAAGCCTATCAAACGCCAGATAACTTCTATGCCAATACTTATAAAATAGAAGAAAAACTCTCTGGAGATTCCATTTACGATAAAACTACCCACTACCATTTATCAAATACATTTGCTCTTTCACTACTTGAAGGATTCAATAGATGGGCAAAGGCTGGTCTTAAAGGATTTTGTTACTTGGGATTTGAAAACACTTTAATCTTCCTGACTCTGTAGGCATTAGTTCATACACGGAAAACGATGTCAAAATTGAGTGCAACTAAAGTAAAACCCAAGGTAAGTTTCTACACTATATGGCAACAATAGAGACAACTGTGACTGGCCCAAATTCAGGAGATTTAAAGATGGATGCAAGTGCAGATGTTAATTTCAACTTATTTGGAGATACCTTGTCGCTTGTAGGAATGGGTTCATACACAGAGTTACTCCCATTTTATTTCCGTCACTACCATGCCCGGCATTTTGGTGGGATAATGATGATATGGAAAGAACGACCCATACAAGAATCCAAAGCATACTCTCTTATAGAAAGACAAAAACGAAATTGAGGATTGCTGTTGACAATATCAATAATTATACTTATCTTGCTCAAAGCTATCTAACTAATGGCGAGAAACATACAAAGACGAATGTGATGGTAAAACAAGGAGCTAAATCACTTAACTTGTTTACAGCCCAATTGATACAAAAATTTAAAAAGTCGGGCTGTTCAATTGGGAAAACGTGATTACTTACCAAAAATCCAGTGATCAAAAATCAACTTCCCTGTACCTGACTTAAATCTTTATTCAAACCTATATCTAAGGTTTAAGATTGCCAAAGTTCTCAATTGTGATTTTGGTGCAGATGTCAGATATTTCACTAAGTTATTATGCTCCAGACTATAGTCCGGCATTAGGGCTATTTGCAGTCCAGACAAACTCAGCGACGGATGATGCCACAGACCTCCGTACTAAGGTAGGTAATTATCCATTGGTTAATGTTTATGCTAATTTTCACCTTAAAGCATACTCGTTTCTTTGTCATGTATAGCCATGTAAATGCTGGGATGGGTGATAAACGTTATTTCTCTACACCGCACTATCCTCTAAACGATAGAATCTTCCGTCTTGGTCTTAGTTGGAATTTCTTTAATTAATTTATGAGCAACGAAGGAATAAAAACAAATTCTATACAGGCATGGATAAAATCTATACGCCCGAAAACTCTTTCCGGAGCTGCTATTCCTATTTTGATAGGAACGGCAATGGCTCTGAAAAATGGCAATGGCTCTAATTTTCAGATTGTCGCAGCCATATTATGTTTCATTTTTGCTTTTATAATGCAGATTGATGCTAATTTGATAAACGATTATTTCGATTTTAAACATGGCAATGACAATGAAACCAGACTTGGACCACCTAGAGCGTGTGCAGAAGGTTGGGTAACCTTAACCGCTATGAAGTCCGCAATTCTATTTACAACATTTCTGGCCTGTCTTGCAGGTCTTCCCTCGTTTATTATGGAGGATGGCAAATGATAATTATTGGTGTCTGCTGTGTCATCTTTTGCTTTTTGTACACAACAACACTGTCATATTTAGGACTTGAGCGATCTTCTTGTTTTAATATTTTTGGTATAATACCCTATCTGCATGACCTACTATGTCGTACAACCTGAAGAAACCAAACTATTACAATCCAAGTTTTTCTTCTTTCATTAGCATGTGGTTTTATTATAGACACATTATTAATAATCAATAACTTTAGGGACAGAGATAATGACATGGCTTCCAAAAAGTTCACACTGATTACAAGAGTTGGTGCAAAGGTTGGCATAAAATTATATTTGTTTGCAGGAATCATGGGTATCTTGCTTTTGACAATTACTTTTTATACTATATCTCTCCACTCCGCTCAAGAGAACTGAGTGCAATTATGATTGTAGGCATTCCTTATCTTTTCTTGCACTATCGCACGTACAAAAGATGAAACAAATATGGCAGGAAAAGAATTAAACCTTATTTTAGGAGAAACTGCTAGAAATATACTTACATTTGGAATACTATGTTCATCTGCTCTATTTATTCTTTAGTTTTATAATATGCAAGAGCAAGTAAATTTGGAACTTATGGAGTTTGTCGAAAAACATTCTCCCTCGATATAATAAGTTTGGCCAAAAGCCATGGTATCGAACATGTGACAAGAGTCATCCGTAATTCACTTACTTTTAGCGCGTCAAGTTGGGGTAAATATAGATATGGCCTATGTAATTGCTGCTTATCATGATCTGGGTATGGATGGTCCAAGAGCAATTCATCATATTACAAGTGGAAAAAATCCTACATTCAGATGCTCGTCTCAAAAATGGTTTTCCAATGATCAAATTCTTATAATGAAAGCCGCTGTAGAGGATCATCGAGCCAGCTGTAGTCACTCACCAAGATCCATCTATGGTAAAATAGTTGCAGAAGCTGACCGTGATTTAGAGCCAGAGATTGTTTTTAAAAGAGCTATCTTTATATGGGATTGAGCATAATCCCTACACAAACAAAAAGAACAGCATTGGGAAAGATTTAAAAACATATTGAGGAGAAATACTCTATAAATGGATATATTCATCTTTGGATAAGGCATTCTAAAACGAACATAATTTAACAAAGATCCGAGAAATTATCACCAATACTAATACATTAAGAACAGAATTCGAGTAAAATATATAATAAAGAATTTGGTGTTTAAATAAAAATAGGGTATCTTTGCACTGCTATTTTAAACCTTGCCGATATGGCTCAGTTGGTAGAGCAATTCATTCGTAATGAATAGGTCCCGGGTTCGAGTCGGTATCGGCTCATTCTCATATAACTTATTTATTAATTTTGCGGTATTAGCTCAGTTGGCAGAGCGTTGGCTCTCCCAAGCCGAAGGTCACGGGTTCGACCCCCGCATACCGCTCATATTTTAGTAACAAATAAGTATTGCTGTTGCTGTTCTGTAAACATTTTCGTTATATAAAAGTTAAGGGTTGAAAATCTAGAGAGGATATCTGTCCTTTAGTTACTTTTGCTTTTTCGACAAAACGGGGCTCAGCGGAATATCCATGTGGGGCAAGTATGTGGCAGGGACGAACATACTTCATACGCAAGTTCGGGATAAGATTAGTATACGAACAGTTCTAACAGCCTTGATTTTTCCACATATACAGGCAGTGTCTCCGGCTTATTCTCAAGCAGTATGCAGTAAGGGCAGGACATAAGTTCATAATAAAATTAACGTGAGTTCGACGAATTCAAAAACAAAGCAAGCTGTGTATCAATAGTCCTTTGCACATTGATGCACGGCTTCTGGAAACAGGCAATAGGCAGCAATAGCCCCTAATAAGTTGACGATGAAATTGTCAAAGCATCTATGTCTGGAGTGTTCCACTTAGTTCATCATTCACCGTTTCTACAACAGCTCTTTTTCTGAGTAAAAGTCTGTCAGAAACGCTCATCAAAAACTCCTTTCATGTTACTTTTTCAATTTGGTAATAAGTTGTATTCCGTCAACGAAAAACCGTTGAAAGAGGTTCTTACTGATGTATCCCTTGTCACCGACTAGCTTACCATATATAGTCGGTCCTAAATAGGCGTTTAATCTCTCGTAATTCAGTAAAATACCTCTCTAAATCCTTTGCCAAATCTGCAAGTTTTGTTATCTTTAGAGTGCGAAACTTGCAGATTTTTATGATTACAAAGCCTCATAGCACGCCATCATTCTTCAGCAGTCTATCCGACATGCTGAACCAATCGCACCTACTCTCCAAACTAGCCGATAAAAATAGATTGAGCAAAAATTCGACACAGCCTTCGCTGCTCTGTATTGTCAGAATAATGGTCAGCCTGCTAACCCCATTCGTCTGATGTGTGGCTTGTTTATTCTCAAAACACCTTCGTAATCTCTCAGATGAATCCGTTGTGGAGCAATGGAGCGAAAAATGCTTATTACCAATACTTTTGTGGTATGCAAGAGTTCGTTCCGAATGCACACCCTGCGCTTCTTCTGAATTGGTACATTTTCGCAATCGTATTGGAGCAAAGGGTGTAGAACTCATCTTCCAAGAAAGTATTCGTATCAATAACGAAGATAATGATGGGCATCATCATGAGACAGCTTTTTATTGCTTCTACCGTTCAAGAGAAGAATATCACCTACCCCTACAGATGCTAAGTTGCATAAAAAGATCATCCGTAAGGTTCTGAATATCGTCCACAAATTAGAGTTACCACTTCGCCAAAAGCTATACTTTTTGTTCTCAAGCGTATTTATCCCGAGAACCAACGTTTCCGCAATCATCCCAAGAATCGGCAAAAAGCAGTTAGAGCAGATAGGAAATTGCGAACCATATCAGGCCGATTAGTCCGAGAGCTGAAGCGCAATCTAGGGAGATCATTCTGGTTACACTGAGCTGATTGAGAGATTTGAGGCGATTCTATCCCAACGGCGTCATAGTGGGAAAAAGATTTATTCTATTCACGAGCCGGAGGTGCAATGCATCAGCAAGGGTAAAGAACATAAGAGTACGAATTTGGCAACAAAGGTATCCATTATCCGCTCAGCTACGGGATTATTCTTGGCGCACAATCTTTTCGTAATGAATATGATGGACACACGATAGAAGCCTTGTTAGCACAGTTGAACGCCTGACACAGAGAAAGATCAAAATACTGGTAAGGCGACAAGGGGTATCGGGGAAGAAAGAGGTTAATGGCACTCAGATTTTAATACCTGATGTTTCCAAACCCTCAGACAGTAGGTATCAAAAAGCGGAAGAAACACAAACTATTCTGCAAGCGAGCAGGCATAGAATCCACCATCGGACACTTGAAATCAGATCATCGTTGGGACGCAACTTTTACAAAGGGATTGGTAGGGGATGCTGTGAACATACTATTGGCAGCCGCTGCTTACAACTTCAAAAAGAGCCATGAGAGCTCTTTTGAACCAGCTCAAAATAGTAAACGAAATGCTAAACGAGAGGGCATCCATGAATGAGCTCTCGCTTAGCAACGCCTATTGAGGATCGACTATATATTGCAAGGTTCAGTGACTACTATCAATCCGCCCAAAGCCATGCATACAACTTTACTTGCTTCAGTTAATTTCATATAGGATTAGCCCACCCTGCCCCTCCCAAGAGAGTGTGTGAGCTAACGAAAGAATCATAACGAAACTCAATCAAAAACATGAGTTAAAGCGATGAATGGATGAGAATAAAACGAATCAAACCAAAATTAAAGTTGATTAGCTTTTCTCCAAGTTAGCCCACTCCCCTTTTGGGAGCGCCAGGATAGACTTTTCGTTCACTGTGAAATTTTCGTACAAACCGCTCGTTTATTTTGCGTCAGGATGTCACAAATAAGCCAAGCATTTGAGCACTTATTAAAAAGCAACAAACCACTGACAACCAACCACTTGCAAAAACGCCCCACTTTTTGCGCGCCAACAACCGCCCCTAAAGCAGCCCTTTTGCCCGTTCAAAAGCATAACTATGACGAGACAAAAGAGCTGCTTTTCGAGCATGTAAAAGCATAGCTTTTGCAACATAAAAGCTCACGCTTTGACCTCGGAAAAAGCGAAAAATAGCTATCGCAAGCCTAAAAACCACCCTTTCATCTCTGTTTTTCACGCTAATTGAAGCATTTTTATCGACCGTTTTTGTGACCGTTTTTACATTTTTATGCCACAAAACAAGTTGCCACGCTGCCAGCGTAGGGGCGTGATTCATCACGTTCCGCCTCACCCAAAAAGAAGAGACAAGGCATGATTTATCCCTTTCTGTTGCTGTGTTTGTTTTATGGTCAACGTGCAAAATGGTTGGGCGAATTATGAGTACCTGTGTTGCCTGTGCGGAACGTGATAAAATCATGCCCCTACGGCTCACACCCCTGCCTTACTCAACCTATCCGTTTTGCAATTTTACCTATACCACTTGCAACTTTCAGAAAACGTTTATGTTTTGTGGCGAAATTTCATCATCATATTATACTTTGTTCGTCACCTTTTACCTCGATGACACCATCCGTGTAATACCAAACGAACAAACTTGCGTCATTCATATCATATACACAATCCTATCACCATATTACGACACGCGAAAGCAACACGGCCGGGCACTAAATGGGAATCGAAGAGAAGCACAAAGAATCGTCCACTCTTGCTTTGGGCTGGCATGATGGCACTCGAACAGAACCATTACCCTAGGCCGTGATTGACCCATCGTTTAGGAATTTGCGCGTCGACAGCCGATTTGGGTTTAACACTCAAAAAGTTTGGATAACTCACTATTTTTCTGTATTTTGTTTTCCATAACAGTTTTGTTGTCTTGTTTTTAAAATCAGTTGTTTAGCGATTACTAATTTACAAAGAAAATTCGACAAACTGTTATTTTTCATCTATTTATTAGGGTGGGAAACTTTAGATACTAACAATAAAATTAGACTATGCGAAAGATATTTTTGTTTTGGCTATGTATTGCAATCCATATTCTTGCATGCATATGTAGTAAAAGGTTTGTGGTTGATGAAAAGGCAAAGCCGATACGGAAGCCTTGGTTATTGGACGTAACAGCATGAAGAAGGTGGTTGTCGGAGTTTGAAACCGACCCAGTCAGGGAAGTTTTTCATCGGCAAACGTCACTGATTCTATATTGGCAATCGAAATATCAAAAAGGGATTATACCACGGTCTACATCAGAATATCGGGAACTGGCGATGAGTTTGTAGATTTGGGTACAATAGAACTTAAACCCATGGAGAATTGAATTTGGGAGAGGTGGTTGTCACAGCCCAAACGGTCATTTCAAAAAGCCGGACAGGTATATCATCATCCCGTCAAGAAAAGGAGTTGGATCAGGCAGCCAACGGTTTGTCACTGTTGAGCGACATGCAATATAAAATGCCGGGATTGACGGTGAACGAGTCTTTGCGAAAACGGTTCAGGTCGATAATGCGACACCTGTTTTTAAGATTAACGGAAGACCGTGTAGTCTCAAGTCATTTCTTGGCATTAAACCCGCAACGTATCTTACGTATTGAATACCGCATGACAATCCTGACGTAAGATATGAAAACCGCAGGGTGATTAATGTGATACTCAATCCGAGAGGTGATGGGGGATCGGTCATCGCCAATGTGCTAGACAGGGACTAATGCAGGTTTTCTCAATGGCAATATTGGTTTGGGGTAGTATCGCAAAGAAATTCGAATAGAACTCAATTATAGCACCAATTGGAGAGATAACGATGAGAGAAATAAACTCTTCGAGTGAGTTTCTCGGACGGAATGCTCCAGTCTTGAGGAGAAAGAAACGGAATACCCGAGCGACTTCCGCTACTGGTGGAATACGATATCATTGGGTTATACCTATATGCATGATCCTAAACTACGGTTTTTGCGGCAAAGGCTGTTTTGGAATTGAGAATCAAAAAGATGGATGAAGATTCATGGAACACGCAGCAATATATGGGTAACCTGTCACAATATCAGAACCTGACTGCACAAAAATTGAAATATTGTCCAAATCCACAATTGATTGTTCTTCAAAAAGCAGATAGACGAAACACAATACATTGAAGCCAATGCGTACTGGCATATATGGGTCAGGGCGATTATAACCGTCGATATATCAACTATATCAAAAGTCCGTTGCCCGATGATTCCCGTACTGTCGCTAACAAACGATAAGTCCGTGGCGTTTAACTGCCGATATTATGTATTCTAAAAACCCTCAAAACTTGTCGCTGCCTTTGGGAATCAGGAGTATTATAACAGTACCGACAACGAACAAACGAGAGAATGGGATTTTAAGTAAAGGGTAAAAATCACTCAGAACGAGGCTGTCGGTGTACGGTCAACTCAGGAAAAATCAAGCGTTTGGGTTTACAGTCTAAAGTGCTATCGGCATTTACAATCATGCCAACAACAACTCTTACAAGACAGATGCTGTAGGCTGAAATCAAACATCGTTGTCAATTATCCGCTATCACAACGTCTGACGTTGAATTATCTGCTGATGCTTGAACCGTCGCTGCCGTCAGTTACGCAACAGTCTGCCCTGATACAAAAGGGTTGACGACATTACCATCCGGCAGGGTAACCCAGACCTGAAACCGTCTTCCTATATTAGGAACAGGGTGTATGTACGATATGCCGATAAACGTTTTACGGGTTCCTTGTGGGCTTCTTACAGCAGGACACAGAAGCCTATCTACTACGCTTATAGCTATATCAGTGATGTTTCAAAGTCCGTATTATGAGCATGTTTATGAGTCGCCCCATTAACGGACAGCACAACGACCAATTCAATCTTGAGTTGAACTTAGCGGCACAAGAACTTTTCGGGTTTGCGACAGTATGGGGGAACGTAGGTTGGAATAATTTACATATCACCATGACGAATAAGATTTATGTCAGGAACCGGCTGTACGCATCCCTGAATGGGGCGTTGTCTTTCAGAAATTGGCTCATAACTGCTATGTATCAGATACAGCCCGACTATAATTTGTCAGAAACTCATACAGCACAAAGGGATAGGTGGAACACAATCAAGGTTCGAGTATAAGCATAAGAACTGGCTCTTTTCACTTACAGGGGTGAACATGGTCACAAAGCGAGGCAGTGTTTGTGAGAATATCGTCGTATCAGACGTCCACCCCGAAGAATACAGCCAATGTATCAGGGACAATGCTAATATGCTGTTGTTGGGCGTGAGTTATAGACTTGATTTTTGGCAAGAAACGAAACAATACCAAACGTTCCTTGAACAATGAGGGAATAGAACGAGGAATTGATATTAATTATTAAAAGTAAATTTTTGATAAATTATTTTGCCAAATGGAAGCACAGACTGTGGAGCTGTATGCTTGCAGATGCTCTGTGCATTCTATGGAAAAGCCTATTTCGCCACAATATATAAAAGAGGGTCTTAGCATATCTCGTATTGGCATAACAATCAGAGATGTTAAGACTAGAGCAACAGAATTAGGTTCTTAATACGATTAAGTACAAAAGCAACTTTGCAACAAATTGTTGAGATGCAGTCGCCAGTTATTCTACATTGGAATAACAATCATTTTGTTGTGTTATATAAAGTTAAAAAGAAATGAGGTGATACCTATTCAGTATTATATTGCTGATCCTGCTAATGGAAAATAAAAATTTACAGAAAAGAGATAAAGAGATACTGGCTTGAAGAAAAGAAGATGGGATTGTGAGCCCTTTATCAACTAACATATGAAACAAGTTTTCCCAAACATGAGTTAGTCTATTGCAGTGTCACTTTAAAAATATGTAACGTCTAAAACGAAAATATATAAAATCTCTTGTATTACTAACTAAAGTTTCCCACCCCTTAAAAACACAGGCTTTTTCTCATTTCCCTTTTGCCTGTCGTCCCCCATATTCATTGAGTTTTAACACATGACTAATAGAAGTTATGCAGTCTGTCCACATACTTCATCCCATTTTTCCAATGCTTCCAGCCATTACAAGGATTTTGACTCATCTCTTTGTCGTTGCCGCTGATCGTAGCCATAAGTTGTTGTGGCGTCACCCCAATCGTTTCTCCTAAAACGCGAAGAATGCGCTCGATACAGGCAAGAACTCGTTTCCATAACGTGAGTGCCATGAGGTCGTCCTCCATATCCGAAAAGAGTTCGCCCATGGTTTGATATTCTGTGAATCTCTTTTCCAAAGCCATGACAGTATATGTAAGGTAACACAGCGTTGCGTCAGCTATCTGACCATTAAAGTCGCAACCTTGATAACCTCCTAATCCGAGATATTGCTTAGTCTCCTTGTTCATCACTTCTATGTTCCATCTGATCTGATACACTTCAAAGGCTTTTACGAAAGACATCGTAGTATCCGTGGTGAGCAGGACGTTCCATGCGGAGTTCCTGCCATACTTGATGAGGAAGATTCTAACAGGTATATCTCCTAAGTGTCCGCTGAGCTGAATATATCGACATTTGTATTTACGACAGTTCTTTCCTCGTTCACGTTCATAGGTGGCAATGAGTTCTGCAGCATTTTTCTTTTTGCCCGATATAGTGTATTTTGTCTTTCCCATTTTTGCAAGTCCAACAAAGTGCATTGCCCCTTTACCTATGCTTCTAACACATGTCATAAGTTGCTCGCAGGTGAACCAGCTATCGGTAGTATGCTACACCTTTCTGAGTTGCTGTCTTGTTAGCGCCAGCAGTTGCCGTGCTTCCCCTTTTCTTGATGTAGTGAAAAATCAAAGGGTATAGTTGTCTTGCCGTCAAAGAAGGCACAAAGTAACAGCTTGTAGCCCAATACGCATCTGCCTTTCATATGGTCGAAAACACGACTGATACCCTCCATCCTCACACCACTCTTCTCAAGTACGGTGTCATCTATAATGAAACATGTAGTGGTATCTGATTGAGGAACTTCGCCATACTTACGCAATAGGCACATATAACGCAGTGCAAAAGTGGTTCATCAAACGTCTCCAATCCATCTACGGGCGAGTCATCATCCGATAGAAAACCGTTTTACCATGATTTGAAAGCTCATATATCTTATGTTTGCATATACTGTGAATACTTTCACCCGACAATGCGGAAGAGGCAAAGAGAAAGGATCAACTCCGAAAGTCGAAACTCCGTCCTGTTTCTCCAATGAAAGGCGAGATAATAGGTGACCGATGCCAAACTTGCCAAAAGATGAAATAAATCATCACTCATTCGAGTTTTTAACACTCAAAAAGTTTGGATAACTCACTTATTTTCTCTATTTTTTGCTTCCATAACAGTTTTGTTGTCTTGTCTTTAAAATCAGTTGTTTAGCGATTACTAATTTGCAAAGAAAATTCGACAAACTGTTATTTTTCTATCTATTTATTAGGGGTGGGAAACTTTAGTTATATAAATATCATTTTATGAAAAATATCGAAATCGTCAGGCTTGAAACACAACCCAAAGATTTTAGTGCCAGCCATCAGTTGTTGGATGAACAACAAGTAGCATTTACTGATGTGACCAACGCGAACTGGTCGGCAGATTATCCTTATAAACCTGCGTTTTCATTCCGCATGGCACATACAAGCCAAAGCCTAATCATAGAATACCGTGTAAGAGGGCAAGCATAGCTTCTGTTGCCGGTCGTGACAATGGCAGAGTGTGGGAAGACTCCTGCTGTGAATTCTTCTCACAACTTCCCGGCGATGACTTCTATTATAATATGGAATGTAATTGTACCGGCAGGCTGCTCATCGGATGTGGCCCCGTGCGTGAAGGTCGCCATTTGGCTCCTGCGTCAGTTCTTGATAAAGTACAGGAGATGGAGCTCGTTAGGGTTCAGATGATGATAGCACTTGTTGAAGGCGACTTTTTGTGGAATATGGTTCTTATCATTCCCAAAGACGCATGGTTCCAATCGAACGTCCAGAGCTTTGACGGCATGAAGATGAAAGCTAATATATATAAGTGTGGTGACAAGTTGAGCCAACCTCATTTCCTTTCATGGAACAAAATAGAGTAGAAACTCCAGATTTTCATCGCCCTGATTTCTATGGCGAAATACGCATGATATAATAATGTGGAGCTTTATTTTTGAGAATTAATACTTTTCATTACTTTTGCATTATTAATAGATAACAGAATATGGCAGTTACAGAAGAATTAGCAAAAAGAGGAAAAAGCGTGGAATGCTTTGTCGAACAACTTGTTGAGAAGGATTTGGAGGAAGGTAAAAACGAAGGCCGAATCCAAACACGCTCTGCCAGAGCTCAACGGCTATCTTCATAGGCCATGCGAAGGCAATTTGCATGGACTTTGGGATAGCTGAAAAGTATCATGGCACTTGTAATTATGATTTGATGATACCAATCCCGTAGCAAAGAGAATACAGAATATGTAGAGAATATCCTGAATGATATTCAATGGCTGGGTTTCAAATGGCAGAATATTTATTATGCTTCGGATTATTTTTGACAAGCTGTGGGAGCTTGCCGTCTGGATGATTCAGAAGGGCTATGCTTATGTGGATGAGCAGACTTCGCAGGAAATTGCCGAACAGAAAGGAACCCCTACAGTTCCCGGAACTGCCAGTCCCTTTCGTGATCGCCCCGTAGAAGAAAGTCTGCGACTATTCGAGCGGATGAATACACCCGAAGCCGTGCAGAAGGAAGCATGGTGCTCCGTGCCAAACTGGATATGGCCAATTCTAACATGCACTTCCGCGATCCTATCATGTATAGAATCATTCAGACCGCGCATCACCGCACGGGAACAAAATGGCACGCTTATCCCATGTATGACTTTGCTCACGGACAGAGTGACTACTTTGAGGGGGTGACACATAGTATCTGTACGCTTGAGTTTGTTCCGCATCGTCCGTTGTGAGCGATAAGTTCGCTGATTTCCTCTTGGAAAAAGAGGGTGAGCGTAGAAGCTGCGGAATATCGCCCGCGTCAGATAGAATTTAACCGACTGAACTTGACCTATACGGTCATGAGCAAAACGTAAGTTGCATGCCTTGGTTGACATGCACAAAGTAAACGGATGGGACGATCCCCGCATGCCGACATTGTGGAATGCGTCGTAGAGGTTATAGTCCTGAGAGTATCCGCAACTTTATTGACTCCATTGGTTATACCAAGTTCGACGCACTGAATGACATAGCTTTGCTGGAATCGTGTGTGCGTGAAGATCTTAAATCAAAAAGGGCTTGCCGTGAGTGCCGTACTCGATCCCGTAAAGTTGGTTATAACCAATTATCCCAGCGACTTGAAAGAAGAGTTGGTTGCGGTAAACAATCCGGAAAATGAAATAACAGGATGGCACGCATACCATAACCTTCTCAAAGAATCTGTGGATAGAGCGTGACGACTTTATGGAAGATGCACCGAAGAGTTCTTCCGTATGAGCCCCGGCAAAGAGAGGTTCGTTTGAAGAATGCTTATATTGTTATGTGCACAGGCTGTACCAAGGATGAGAACGGCAATATCATAGAGATTCAGGCTGAATACGATCCGACGAGTAAGAGCGGAGAGAGCGGAGCCAACCGAAAAGTGAAAGGTACGTTGCATTGGGGTTTCTGCTGATGATTGTCAGGAAGCTGAGGTTCGTGAGTATGCGACCGACTCTTTTCTGTGAGGATCCATCTTCCGACGAGCGCGATTTCTTGGAATTACTCAACAAAGACAGTTATATCGTAAGAAATCATTGCATATAGAAAACTGGGCAGCTGAAAAAGCAGCCCGGCGAGTATCTGCAGTTCCAACGGATTGGGTATTTCATGAAGGATTCGGACTCTACAGCCGGACATCCTGTCTTCACATGAGACAGTGAGGCCTAAAAAGATACATGGGCAAAACTTAGTACTAAACTAAATATGGTTGAGCCATAGATGAATCCTATGGCTCAATTTGTTTCTATACTACAAGGCTTACTACTGTTCAGCCCTCTTCTATTGAGAAAATCATCCATAAATAATATTTCAGATCTTTAATAATGTCCCTATTCTCTTCCCTTTTTAAATAATCTCACTATTTCACTGTCTGGTTCCTCATGCTTTTTGGAAAGCACGGTGATACCCGTTCCTTCCGAATTGGTTTGTGTCACCAGCAGCATATCATGCGGCCGGCGGGCATTTGAATATATGGCTTGTCATCTTGTTGGCAACGTTAGAGCTGATTGTGGCGCAACAATCAATTATATTGCCGGTTATTATTTAGGCGTCCTATTATCTATCGCTGCTGAGAGAGTGGGAAAAGGTCTGTCTGCTTAACAGACAGAAAGTAGAGAAAAGCGAAGCCTATTTTAACAACCATGGCATGTTTGCCACAATAACAGGAAGATTGCTTCCGGAATCAGGCATCTTATATCTCTTCCAGCTGGTCTGGCCAAAAATGCACTATGGTAAGTTTCTTCTTTATACCACCATTGGTGCTGAATCTGGAACCGTATCCTCGCTTTCCTTGGCTGGTATTTGTTTTCTATTGTTCCGGAAGATAAACTTGGTAACGCAATAGAATCCTATAGCGAGTATATAAAATATGTGCTTATTAGCATACTTTTATTAGCAATTATGTATTTTGCTTTCAAGAAACTATTAACATATAAATATAAACAATAATTACGGAGGAATATTTATGCTACTAACAGAAACTGATAAAAGTACAGATTGAGAAACGGGAGATAAATAGAAGCGCAAGTTCTTAAACCAATTGAAACAATTGAAGAGGGTTTCTATTTGAAACTTAAAGCCGCGGCAACAATCGGTTCTGGCGTTTTGAAAGTTTCAGAACAAGAGCAGGAAGCATACCGGAAAAATATGGAAAGATTACCGATCCGGTGGTACAAAACAAATTATGAAGTTTGTTCCTGCCAGCGGTGCAGCCAGTAGAATGTTTAAGGATTTGTTCTGCGTTTCTTTCCGCGGCTTATAACGAACCGCAAAACAGATTATGAAAGAATTCCTTGCGCACATTGCAGGAAATTTGCTTTTATGACGCACTGAATGGTGCATGTCTTAAAACCAGGAAAGACCATTCCCGAACTTCTCGACGCTTCCATTACAAGGCTATTGTTGAAAACTTATTGTTGCCATGTGGCTTGAATTATGGCCAGCTACCAAGGGACTTATCCTATTCCACCATTACGATAACGAAGATCGTACACCGATGGAAGAACATTTGGTAGAAGCTGCCTCTGTATGCCAATGCCAACGGCATGGCAAATGTGCGATTACACAGTCAGTCACGAGCACTTGGAATTATTCAAGGAAAAAGTGAATGAGAAAAGTAGCGGGCATTGAGAAAAAGTACGGAGTCAAATTAAATATTTCTTTTTCAGAGCAGAAAGCCAGTACAGATACGATTGCGGCCAATCCGGATAATACACCTTTCAGAAACGAAGACGGCACCTTGCTTTTCCGTCCTGGAGGTCATGGCGCTTTGATTGAAAACCTAAATGATATCAATGCTGATATTATCTTTATAAAGAATATCGATAACGTAACTCCAGACAGATTGAAGTATGATACGATAGCTATATAAGGAGATTATTGCCGGTGTCCTTGTAGAGAAGCAGGCCAAAGCTTTTGAATATTTAAAAGTTTTAGACAGCGGTGAATATTCCACGAGTTACTACAAGAGATTGTCAGATTCTTGCAACGCGACTTATGCTGCAGAAAAGAAGATCTGAAAGAGTTGGAAGATGGCGATTTGACTTACTATCTAAGGAAAAAGCTAAATCGCCCCATGCGCGTCTGCGGTGTTGTTAAAAATGAGGTGAACCCGGAGGCGGTCCTTTTATAGTCTACAATCAAGACAGAACAACAAGTCTGCAGATTCTTGAAAGTAGTCAGATTGACACCAATAACGAGGAGTTTGTCAAGATGTTTACCAATGGTACCCACTTTAACCCTGTTGATCTCGTAGTGCGCGATCTATAATTATAGGGCGAGAAATTCAATCTTCCAGACTATGTGGATCAGTAGTACGGGATTCATCAACCATAAGAGTAAAAACGGAAAGAGTTAAAGGCGTTGGAGCTTCCTGGATTATGGAATGGGCCATGAGTGACTGGAATACGATGTAAGTGCCTCTGAGTACTTTTTGATCCCGTAAAGGTGGTGAACGATTTGTTAAGAGATCAGCATCAGTAAGCTGAATAGAACATGGTAGAGAAACTTGAATGCACACGAGGAATTAGTAGAATGTCAAGCTGTTATCACAGCTGAGAAAAAGCGATTACAGATACACTATGCACCCGGGTGATGGAGAACACTTCGTCGGCAAATTATCCAAGCAATTAACAATGGGAAACTTAAAGCGAGATCCTTTTGGTTTACATCCAGTTTTGCAGGATTGCGTACGGCAGAGATTGCCGTAAGTGAAATCGGTTTTAAAGCGTGATAGCCGTTTTGGCAATTCTGCTCTATTATAATGTTGTATCAAATATCTCTACCTTAGACAGTATAAAAGCGGAATATGGCGAAGGGGTTGCTCACATTATTCATGGTTTTGATAAAAAGTTCAGGAATTATACATCCTGTTATCGAGAGTGAGAACTTCAGAATCTGGTTTCTTTCTCTGAAGACATGCGCGTTATTCTGGACTTTATGATTGCTGATCGTGTCAACAATGCGTCGCAATACGAATCAAAAAGAAGCCCAAAGAGCTGTTGCAGAAGAGGCAAGTTATTTGTATGCTCCGCTGGCCCACAAACTTGACTGCAGTTGAAGAGCGAATTGGAAGATTTGAGTTTGAAATATTTGGAACGTGATGCCTATTACTTAATAAAAGATAAGCTGAATGCGACCAAAGAAACGCAGATTCTTATATCAAAAGATTTGTAGAACCATTGGAAGAGCGCCTAAAAAGCCATGGGGTGAACTACTACATGAAAGCGCGTACAAAGAGCATTCACCCATTTGGCAAAAAGATGAAGAAACAGAAGTGCAAACTTTGAAGGCATTTACGATCTTTTTGCCATACGCATTATAATTCGACTCTCCTATAGAGCGCGTGAGGAAAATGTTGTGTTGGCAGGTTTATTCTATCGTGACAGACATGTACCAGCCTCAACTCAAGCGGCTTCGCGACTGGTTGAGTGTCTTAAAAGCAATAGTTACGAGAGTTTGCACATTACCGTTCTTGGACCAGAAAGTAAGTGGGTTGAGGTGCAGATTCGTACAGAGCGAATGGATCTGGTGGCAGAGCATGGCTTGGCTGCACACCGGCGCTATAAAGGCATTAAGAGCGAAGGTGGCATCGATGGAATGGCTTGGAAATACTCAGATCGGCATTAGAAAATAATGATGATCTCCAGTTGATGGATCAGTTCAAAATGGATCTGTAGTGAAGACGAAGCATATGTATTTACTCCAAAGGGTGATTTGATAAAAGTTTTCCTAAGGGGGCAACTATTTTGGATTTTTGCATATCATATTCATTCCAATATAGGCAATACTTGTGTGGGAGGTAAGATAAATGGAAAAGCAGTTTCTTTCAGAGATGTACTACATCCCGGTGATACTGTTGAAACCTAACACAAAAGCAATCAAAAGCCGAAGCGTGATTGGTTGAATATTGTGAAGAGCAGTAGGGCTAAGTCTAAGATACGACTTGCTTTAAAAGAAACGCAGGCTAAGGGAAAGCCTAATGGCCAAGGAACTACTGGAACGCAGATTTAAGAACCGAAAGATAGAAATACAAGAAGTCGACGATGGCCCATCTTATCAAAAAGATGGGTTATAAGAGACTCGAATTCTATAAGGATGTTGCAGAAAGCAAACTTGACTCAATCTCATCATTGAGCAATATACAGAGGTATACAATTGCAACAGAATGCGACAACCATACCCGCTACAGCAAGTGCGGATCAGCTGAATATGAGAATCCTCACACGGAGTTGGTTAAAGGTAACGATGACGTCTTAATTATTGACCACAACCTTAAAGGAATAGATTACAAACTGGCTCAGTGCTGTCATCCCATATATGGAGACCAAGTTTTTGGCTTTGTGGACAGTAAATGGTGGAATTACGATTCATCGTTCTGATTGGCCCAAATGTCTCGAGTTACGCAAACGATTTGGCTATCGTGTGGTCAAGCCAAATGGAGTAGTAAAGGGAATGGGCAATATAGCATAGCAATACGGTTATTGGTGTAGATGATATAGGCATACTGGGTAATATTACGAATATTATTTCCAAGGAGGAGAAGATTGTGATGAGAAGTATCAATATGATAGCTTAAATGATGGTATCTTCTGAAGGCAATCTTGTTGTACAACTTGATGACAAGAGATAAACTTGAAGCGCTTTTTGAAGCTGAATCCGCACCGTAAAGGGCGTTAAACAAGAAAGAATCTATTAATATTTATTTTTGGAAAAGATGAAGAATAACCTTGCCCTTCTATTTTTCATATGTTGCTTTCTGTTTCTGGTATTAAAGCTGGAATAACAATGGATTTCCGCGAAATCGATTATGCGAAAGCTGACAGTCTGAAAAAGTTGTTCAGTTACTGAGCAAAAGCAGATAGAAACATCAACAGACAAATTGACAATCTATTTTGCTCGGCAATTGCTAGGATTACCGTATGTAGCTAAAAACATTGGAAAATAATAGTCAAGAAAAAGTTGGTTATAAATCTGCGCCAACTGGATTGTACGACTTATGTTGAGAATATTATAGCACTCGTTATGTGCACAAAAGCAAAAACGGAGAGATTTCAAGACTCTTTTGCAAAACTTACAGTGCTTCGTTATCATACTGGCATTATTGATTATGTAACTCGAAAACATTATTTTACGGATTGATAGAGGGAAAATTCAAAGAAAGGATACGTGTCTGAAATAAGTAAGTTCACTCTCCCTTTTCAGCGATCCAGCATTTAGTATTGAATTTCATGTCAACCCATGTAGAATTTATCCCATGCTGCAAAAATCAATCAGAGGATTTCTCAGATTAAGATTATTGAGAAAAACTAAGCAATAAAAACCTAGTAGGTATATTCCTCAAATCAGAAATTAAGAATACAAAACTTTTTACGTAACGTGATTCATAATGGAGATATTATTGCAATCGTGACAAATAAGAAAGGGCTTGACACTAGCCATTTGGGTATCGCAATTTGGCATACCAATGGGCTACACATGCTAAATGCCAGCCAAATTCGATGAAAAAGTAGTTGAAGAACCCTATGACGCTTGGACAATATATGGAAAAACATCCATCACAGTTAGGCATTAGGATTGTAAGAATTTTATAGCCTTCTTTACAAAAACTGATACAGAATAGAATTAGCTTGGTAAAAGTAGCTGTACTTTTGCAGCAGAAATTAATATAAAAGAAAATAATTAACTATCGTTTCGCAGATTTTTCACTTTACCTTATGCTATTTCGTTTCTGTCGCTTTTTGGACACACTAAATAGCTTGGGAATTTCTATGATATTAGCGAAACTCATATAAGTCAAAAAGAATGATAACAGTAACTAATCTTGCAATTCAATTCTGGAAAGCGGGTTTTTGTACAAAGATGTGAATATCAAATTCACTCATGGTAATATCTATGGAGTAATTGGTGCTAACGGCGCAGGCAAGTCGACCCTTCTCAAGGCTATTAGCGGAGATTTGGAACCCAACAAAGGAACGATAGAATTAGGACCAGGCGAACGCTTCTCTGTTTTGGAGCAGGACCACTTTAAATATGACGAATTTTGTGTGATGGATACCGTCTTGATGGGACATCAACCTTTGTGGAACAACATGCAAGAGAGAAACATGCTCTACTCTAAACCAGAAATGACTGAAGAAGATGGGAATCGGGCTGCAGAGTTGGAGGAAAAATTTGCAGAGATGAATGGTTGGGAAGCGGAAAGTGACGCTGCTCAACTTTTTGCAAAAATCTTGGTATCCAGGAAAATCTACACACCAAAATCATGAGTGAACTTTCTAATAACGAGAAAGTGAGAGTCATGTTAGCAAAGGCTCTTGGAAAACCGGATAACCTGTTACTAGATGAGCCTACCAATGACCTTGACTTAGATACCGTAGAATGGCTGGAAGAATATTTAGGCAATGTTGAGCAGACGGTGCTGGTTGTTAGTCACGACCGCCATTTCTTAGATGCTGTCAGCAATACAGACTGTGGATATTGATTTCGGCAAAGTAATCCATTTTTCTGGAAACTATTCTTTCTGGTACGAAAGTTCCCAGTTAGCTTTACGTCAAGCACAGAATCAGCGCCAGAAAGCTGAAGAAAGAGAAAAAGAACTTGAAGAGTTTATTCGTCGTTTTTCTGCAAATGTGCCAAGAGCCGTCAAAACAACCTCACGTAAAAAGATGTTGGAGAAATTAAAATGTGGAGGAAATTAAACCTTCAAGCAGAAAATATCCTGGCATTATCTTCCAAATGGAGCGTGATCCGGGTAATCAGATACTGGAAGTCAGCAATCTGAAAGCGGTAGACTCTGATGGAACCGTATTGTTTGACCATGTGAATTTCAATATAGAGAAAGGTGAAAAAGTGGTCTTCTTGAGTCATAATCCCAAAGCTATGACCGCTCTTTTGAGATTATTAATGGCAACAGAGAAGCAGACGCAGGTGAGTATAAGTGGGGTAACAATTACAACAGCTTATCTCCCATTAGATAATACAAAAGTTTTTGGACACAGATAAAAACCTGGTTGAATGGCTGAGTCAATATGAGTAGGCAAACGAGGTTGTAATGAAAGGCTTCCTTTGGCAGAATGCTTTTTAAACAGGAAGAGATCGAAAAGAAGGTGAACGTTCTTTCTGGAGGAGAAAAATGCGCTGCATGATAGCACGCATGCAGTTACAGAACGCAAATTGCCTTATTCTTGATACTCCGACCAACCATCTTGATTTGGAAAAAGTATTCAGGCTTTCAATAATCTTATACTTTCAAAAGGCAACATCCTTTTTGCGAGTCATGACCATGAGTTTATCGAAACGGTTGCCAATAGAATTATAGAATTGACCCCCAATGGTACTATTGATAAGTTAATGAGTTATGATGAATACGATTTAGCACAATGCTATCAAGGAGTTGAAAGCAACAAATGTATCAAAATTAAAAACAAGAATCCCCTTCCCCATCGAATGAAGGGATTTTGTGGCACAATATTTGTATACAAATTGATAAAATTATTATGATGAACAAAGCTATGGATAAAGAAAAATATCAATAAACAAGATATAGAGGGATTTAAAAAGAATTTGAAGATATGAAAGCTTCGAATAAAAGACGAGACTCAAAAACTGAATCGACAGAAGATAATGACAAAACAGTCAGATATACCAGTTGATGATATAACTACAAAACTGAAGAGGAAAATATACAGCTAAAAGATCAGCTATTAAGAAAGATTGCAGAGTTTGACAATTATCGCAAGCGCACAATTAAAGAGAAGGAAGAACTCGGCAGAATGGTGGCGAGAAAGCTGTTGAAGCCATATTACCTATTTTAGATGACTTCGAACGTGCCTTGAAAAGAGCAAAAGCGAAGATCCAGGGACGCCATACGTGAAGGAGTTGAAATGATTTACAATAAGTTTATCAAGGTTCTCGGAGGGCTCGGTGTATCGATATCGATAATGTTGATTTCAATGTTGACTTTTCATGAGGCTATAGCAATGGCACCAAGCTTGATAACAACAAAGGCAAAGTAATTGATTGTGTTCAAAATGGTTACATGATGAATGAGAAAGTAATTCGTCATGCCAAGGTTGCTGTTGGACAATAAATATTTTAGTGATTTATGGCAAAAACGTGATTACTATGAAGTCTTGGGCATGAAAAATCGGCGTCTGATGACGACATCAAAAAGCATATAGAAAAGATTGCGATTAAATATCATCCAGATCGTAATCCGGGGAATACGGAGGCTGAAGAAAAATTTACGGAAGCAGCAGAAGCTTTCATGACGTTCTCCGCGACCCTCACAAACGCCAGCAATATGATCAATTTGGATTTAATGGTCCCCAGGTAATGGCTTTGGCGAATTTAGTGGCGGCATGGATATGGACGATATCTTCTCAATGTTGCGTGACATCTTTGGTGGGCATGGAGGTTTCTCTGATTTTGGAGGATTTGGTGGCGGTGGACGTCGGCAACAATACCGTGGCAATGATTTGCGTTTAAAAGTAAAGCTTTCTATACAAGAAATATCTGCAGGTGTGACCAAGAAGTTTAAAGTTCGTAAGTGATATAACTTGTGATCATTGTCATGGCAGCGGTGCAGAAACGGAAGTGGTACAGAGACCTGCCGCACTTGTCAGCCAAGGTGTTGTCAGTTAGACAGTCCGCACCATGCTTTGGCATGATGCAGACTCAATCTGAATGTCCTACTTGTCATGGTGAAGGAACCATTATCAAAAATAAGTGTCAACACTGTGGCGGTTCTGGTGTTGTGAAAGGTGAAGAAGTCGTTGAAATCAAGATTCTCTGCCGTGTAGCCGAAGGCATGGTTGTCAATGTGCCAGGTAAAGGAAAATGCCGGAGCTCATAATGAAGTTAGTGGCAATATTCAGGTTCTCTAAGAAGAATGCCAAATGACACCTTTATAAGAGACGGACAGGATATTATTTACAACTTATTGTTGGATTTTTCCAACCGCGACTTTAGGCGGCGAAGTTGAAATTCCGACCATTACTAGGTAATACAGTTAAAATAAAAATTGAACAAGGTACGCAACTGGAAAAACACTTCGTTTAAGACACAAAGGTTTACCTGTTGTTCAAGGTTATGGCTCAGGAGTAGAGATTTAGTTGTCAACATAAGCGTATTTTATTCCTAAAAACCTAACCAAGGACGAAAAAGAAAAAGATAGAAGGATTTAGAAATAGTGATAATTTTAAAAGGTGATTCTATGACGAAAGAATCTATTTTTAAAAGATTCAAGAATTATTTTAATTAATCCCGCCATGTCATACCAGGAAACTATTGAATATTTATTTACAAGCACCCCTGTTTTCGAACATGTGGGTGCGTTTCTGCTTATAAGGAAGGCTTAGATAATAGTCTGACAATGGATTCTCGGCCATCCTCACCAAAAAGTATAAGACGATTCATGTTGCAGGAACTAATGGGAAAGGTTCTTGTTCTCATACTTTTAGCTTCTATTTTGCAGACTGACGTGATATAGTGGGATTATACACAAGTCCACATCTCATTGATTTCAGAGAGAGAATCAAAGTCAATGGAGTTTGTATAAACGAATCATACGTTATTGATTTTTGTAGAAAAATATCGCTCTTTTTCGAGCCCTTACATCCAAGTTTTTGAACTGACGACAGCTATGGCATTTAAATATTTTGCGGACTGCCAGATAGATATTGCGATTATAGAAGTAGGGCTTGGCGGTCGGCTTGATTGTACCAATATTATCACACCAATATTGTCTATTATAACGAATATTAGCCTTGACCACACCAAGTTCTTAGGAAATACTTTGGACAAAATTGCCCGAGAGAAGGCAGGCATCATCAAGGAAAAAGTTCCTGTGGTTATGAGGCGAAAGCAATTTGGACACTCGCTCGTGTTTACACAAAGGGCTCTAGACGAGAATGCTCCATTATTTTTGCAGAAGATTTACAAAATAGAATGGTTATTTCTTCAGAATTGGCTATGGGCGGAGGACGAAGATACCACTTGGTTGACAGCCAACATGTGTATGGGGATTTGACAGGAGACTATCAGGAGATGAATATGAATACGATATTGGTCGCAGCAAAAGAACTCAAGCTAACAACACATTATAAGAAAAGAAGAAGCTGTCATCAGAGGAATAGGATTTGTAGCCCAGCAAACAGGGCTTTTTAGGACGCTGGCAATATCTGGGAAAAACCATATATAGTTTGTGATACTGGTCATAATTCTGGCGGCTGGAAGTTTTAAGTCAACGTAACAACCCAACATCCCCGGCAATGTAGCGTATAGTTTTTGGCATGGTAGATGATAAAGATTTGGAAACAGTGATGACTATGCTTCCTAAAAATGGGATTTATTATTGGACTCTAGCCATGTACAGATAGGGCGTTCCCCGTAGAAAAGATTGCTGCTTGTGGTCTGCATTATGGTTTAAAAAGGAAAGTACTTTACCATAACGTTATACACAGCTTTATGACCAAGCTCTTTAGAGATGCAAAAACAGACGATTTTGTATTTATAGGTGGGAGTAGTTATGTCGTTGCAGATTTGCTATCTAACTTATCCCACATAAAATAATATATTTATCCGTCAAATTATTCTTACTTTTTTATTTCTTTATTTGTAATTTCCGTCAGTTACTTGCAATAAAAATCGTAAATCTAAAAATAAGTACTAACAATTTGATGATGAACACGATGGATATATCTGCGGTTTTTGAAACACAGTGATTTTCGTCATCGTTGATCATAAAGAAACTGATCTCTTTATTTTAAGTAATGCTCACGCAACGTAAGTGGCAATAACAAACTATGGTGGTGCCGTGGTTGCATTAATGGTTCTGACAAAATGGTGTAAAAGTCAATATTATCCAGGGACATGATAACATCCAAGATGTAATATCTTCTCCAGAACCTTTCTCACACTGATTGGGCGCTATGGAAATAGAATTTTGCAAAAGTAATTCAAAATTACATGGAAAGGAACATCAATTAATGTAAACAACGGCCCCAACCATCTTCATGGTGGCGAAGGGTTCCATGCAGAGCATGGGATGCACAAGTGATGAACGAACAAACTCTCAGTCCTTCGTATGTGGGTGCTTTATGGGAGAGGAAGGTTATTCTGGTGAGTTAAAAGACCACTGTAATGTACACCTTTTACTAATGATAATGAATTAACATATGAGTATCTAGCCACCACTAATAAAAAGACAATTATTAATTTGACTCATCATGGCTCTTTATCGGGAATAAAACCCTACTCCATCTATTGAAAACATGGTGTGTGAAATTAATGCAAAATTATTATATTCAATTGACAAGGATAGATACCAACTGGTGAGATTCTAAAGTTGATAATACGCCTTTTCGATTTTCGAACACCTAAAACTATTAGCCAGGATATAGAGGCTGATCATGAGCAGATAAAGCACTGGTGCAGGCTATGATCATTGCTTTGTATTAAATAAGGACGAAGAAGATGAGCTAAGTTTTCGCTGTAAAGTTGCTGATCCTCAAGGTGGTAGAGTGATGAAGTTATACGACAGAGCCTGGGTGTTCAGATTTACACAGATAATTGGGCAACAGGTTATAAAGGACAGTTTGGAGCAACATTCCAAACGCAGTGCCATCTGTGTGATAGCACAACACTTTCCTCCGGATTCTCCCAATCACACTTATTTCCCCTCTGTTGTGCTGGAACCAGACATGCACACAAACAGAAAACAATATATAAATTTAGTGTCGCAGATTGAAAAATCTCAAATTTGCATATTATTAAGAAATTCATCAAATTATAATTAAAACCTAATATGGAAAATCAAACTAAACTAAATGGGAAAGTATAATTGCCATCATCACAATGATGTTCCTTTGTGCTGATTTCATTCGTTACAAATCTTGCTGCAACTCAATAGTATTATTTGGAAAAATGCGTTTGCAGGAGAAAGTGCTAGCTGTAGGTATGTTTGGCAATGCTACATGAACTTCTTTGGCATATTTATTCATGGGAATCCCCGCAGGAAAGCTTTTTTGACAAGGATTGGTTATAAAGAGAACTGCAATGATTGGTATCGCTGTCGGTTTTGTAGAGTATTGACACAGTTCGTTTTCAGGAACTATTGAAAGTAAAACCACTGGTTTTGGTATATTTGACAGGCGCATTTATTTCAGGATTCTCGGTTTTGTATTCTGAATACTGTTGTAAACCCCTATGTTAAACCTTCTTGGCGGCGGCGGAAATAGAGGTAACCAATTGAATATGATAGGGTGGTACACTAACCTCTTTCTGGAACACTACACCTCTTTTTGTAGAGCTTTGATTGGTACTGTTACAGCTCCACAAAGATGGTAGACGTCAATCTTGTACTCTATATCGCTATGGCGTATTTGCTGCCGCATTTGTTATTTTGAGTTTTATTCCTATTTCGGATCCTGATAAAGGAAAGGTTACAAAAGACACCGTATTTGAGCATAGTCCTTGGGCTCATCGCTTCGTATTTGGTGTTATCGCAATTTTCGTCTATGTAGGCGTAAGTTGGTATTCCTGGCACATTGATTTATTATCTAGGTACCAAACCAGTGCTGGTGCGGGGCTAACAGGAAAACGCTGTAGCCATTGCAGGCTCAGTGGCAGCCACCTATTGGTTCCTTATGCTTGTTGGCCGCTTCGCTCAAGTTTCATTGCAACAGAGTTTCTAGTAGTGATGATGACGATTGCCACTTTCCGTAGCAATGATATTTATTGTTTTGGCACTTTTCTGGGAAACACTGTTACTGTTTCTATGCCAGTTTTCTGGTTCATCTTTTCAACACAGTAGTAGTTCCTCTATTGCAGCCGTTCTTTTGGTACTCTGCGGCCTCTGCACTTCCATCATGTGGACATCTATCTTTAATTTATACAGAAGGACTTGGGAAAAATATACCGCTGCAGCTTCTGGTATTTTCATGATGATGGTTGTTGGTGGAGGATTGCTTCCATTGCTTCAAAGTTTTATTGCAGACAATGCCGGATATCTGATTTACATCATTGTTCGTTGATTGCAATTGCTTATATGTTCTTCTATGCAATTGCTGGTTGTAAAATGTAAAACAAAGATATTCCTGTTGAATAACAATAATAGCAGGGAAATAAAAACCTCTTGTGCATATAAAACACAAGAGGTGTACTCTTTACAACTTTCATGTGAATCAATGTTATTATTCTAAAGGATACCAAGAGCGTGACACATGAAATTGCGTTTAAATAAATAAATAACTAAAGAAAATCGGTTGGCGTATAAATAATAAATAGTATATTTGCAATATTGTTACAACCCTTTTATATAGCAATGGAAAGTACAACACTAATGAATCTTGCAGCAGATAACATCCGCATTTTGGCTGCTTCAATGGTAGAGAAGGCTAAATCAGGGCATCCTGGAGGTGCAATGGGTGGTGCTGACTTTTATAAATGTTTTATTTGCGAAGTTTCTAGTTTTATGATCCGGTAGTTATCCGACTATGGAGTGGTCGAGATCGTTTTTATTCTAGATCCTGGACACATGTCTCCTGTATGTTGTATTCTGCATTAGCCTTACAAGGAAAATTTTTCCCTTGAAGAATTACAACAGTTTAGACAATGTTCTCCCACTCCCGGACATCCAGAGCGGAACATTGCAAGAGGTGTAGAAAATACTCTGGTCCTTTAGGACAAGGTCACGCCTTTGCTGCAGGTGCAGCTATGCGAGAAGTTCTTGGAAGCAAGATTGGGCAAGAGTGTTGCAGCATAAGACAGTGCTTATATTTCCGGATGGAGGTATTCAGGAAGAAATTTCACAAGGCGTAGGCCGTCTTGCAGGACCACTCGGATTGAATAATTTAATTATGTTCTATGACTCATGACATACAACTATCTACAGAATGCGTGGTGTTGTCATGTTCGGAAGACTGCTGCTGGCATCGTGGAACTGGAACGTTCTTACTATTAATGGAAATGATCCAGAAGAAATAAGTCAAGCTTCTGCGTAGCTCAAAAGGGAAAGAAGACAGACCAACGCTCATTATTGGAAATACAAACGATGGCTAAGGGTGCATGAAAGACGACGGAACTAGTTATGAGCATAATGCAAGACACTGAGCACCACTTGGAGGCCAAGCCTATACCAATACCATAAAGAATCTTGAGGCGACCCAAAGCAAATCCTTTTGTAAATTCTGATGATGTAAAGCAACTTTATGAACAGCGCCGTTCTGAACTTAAGACTATCGTTGCAGAAAGACGTAAAGCTGAAGATAATTGGGCACAAGAAAATCCAACTTTAGCTAAACAGAAAGAACTATGGTTTTCTGATAAAGCTCCCATTATTGATTGACAAAAATTGAGCAACAGGTTGGTAGTCCACTCGTGCAGCAAGTGCAGAATGCTTGAAAACTTTAGCTCCACAAGTTCCCCATATGATGTGTTAGTGCAGACTTATCAAACTCAGATAAGACTGATGGCTAAAACAAACAAACCCTCTTTCGCAAAAGGGAGACTTTAATGGTGCTCTTCAAGCTGGTGTATCAGAACTCAACAATGGCCTGCATGTGTATCGGCATGATGTTACATGGAGGTGTTATTGCAGCAATGGGAACTTTCTGTATTTCTCCGGATTATATGAAACCAGCTATCCGAATGGCCGCGTGAAATGCAAACTCCAGTAAAAGTTTGTTGGAGTCATGACTCTTTTCAGAGTCGGAGAAGATGGTCCAACTCACGAACCAGTAGAACAAGAAGCTCAAATCCGAGTGATGGACTGAAGAACCACCAAGGACTGGAGATAGCGTGCGGAGTGCTCGTCCCGCTGGCTTCACAAATGAAACTACCGAATGTTGGAAAATGGGCATGGCGAACGTCGTCAGCCCCCTACTGCATTTATTTTGTCACGGCAAACGATCGACCAGTTACCTGAAGGAAATGATTGTTCTAAAGGTAACACGAGGGCGTATATCGTAATGGCCGGTAGTGATGAGAACTCCCGATGTTATCTTGGTTGCAAGTGGGTCTCGAGGTGTCTACTCTCGGAAGCTGGAGCTCAACTTTTTACGCACAAAGATAATATTAAAGTTCGTGTTGTGGCGTCCTTCCGAAAGGATCTCTTCCACGAGCAACCAGCGGCTTTATCAAGAAGAAATTTCTTTCCTGAAAACATCAAGAAATTCTGGCCCTGACAGCAGGCCTTCCCGTTACCCTTGAGAAGGACCTCGTAGGAATTGGGAAGCAGCTTATATCCACGGATTAACATCATTTGGTCCGCACCATTCAAAGTTTTTAAATGGAAAATTGGGTTAGAGTACAGGCGAGAATGTATGCCACGCAGGTATTTCTTTAGGTCTGTAATCTTGAATGTTACTTTTTATGATATAGATAGGAGTAGTTACAATCAATCATGTAAATATTAACCATAAATTTGTAAAGCTATGGAAATTAAAACGAGTTTGGACTTGCCTGCAGATCACGCAGGATTTCCGATTGAAACAATTTGTTCTTGACTAGCTTGAGACGGAAAAGGCTATCCTGTAAAAGATTTTTGCGAACTTAGTGATAAGAGTGTAGTGTCCTGACTTTGCTCATCCATTGGCCGAAGCTATTGCGTCTGGAGAAGTCTCGTCCTGGCATTGCTATTTGTGGAAGCGGTGAAGGAATGGCCATAACCCCTAACAAACACAGTGAGTACGAGCTGGGTTTGGTTTGGAATAAAGATTTGGCAGAATTAATTCGTCAGTCATTACTGACGCTAAAACGTATTAGTTATGCCTGGACGTTTTCAGTGATAATCGCACTGCCGAGTTACGTGTGGACGAAGTTCTTCAAAGCAACTTTTTGAGGGTGGCCGCGCAGAAAGGCGCATTAAAGATACCTTTCACCACAGAATAAGTCTAACTCTTACCTCACCATAAAATTGGGGCGCATCAATATGGTCTTTTGATGTGCATTTCGTTGTTCTTGAGTCAACGTATGTCAGTAAAATCAGGTCATTTATAAATATAAGAGGGCACGAGTCAATAACTTAAAAGAATATTTCAGTTAAAATTCCACGGAATAATTTTATAACAATCTTCTGGTGTATCAGGTTTCTGGCAACCGTCAAGCTTGGCATTCGACACTTTATATTCTGAAGGCCAACGCGTATGTTGACGTTATTCTTCCTACGCTCGCCAGTTCTTGGGACGAATGAAAAAGCCTCGAGTGTGATTTTAGCCCTGCAGGTCTACCTCCAGCTATCGCAATAGAACAAAGGTTGCTTTCCGCGCAATCCTCGCTCTACCGTTGCTCTACTAACTGGAGATATATGACTATTTTGCGTCTTCTATTCGCACGTGTTGGCAAAACATATTCACCCATTAGCGGAGAGAGGTAAAGAAACATTCTACTCTGAAGATGTTTTTGAATACGATTTGGTCACAGTACAGTGTGGGTGCTAAATTTCTACTTAAGCTCCTCTGCGCGTTTCTACAGACCGAACTTTGTTGGAGCAACTCAAGATGTCTTATCAAGAAGGTTATACAAGATCGTTTTGCCAATGGTGAAATATCTCGTGTAGACGATTATATTTGCACAATTGGAAGTTGAAACCCTCTGAGATCTCATTGCAACACGCATCAGAACAACCCATGATCGATCTCTATTTAGTCATCGATCAGCTTAAGTGTGTCTGATGAAAAGATACACTTAATCGCATTTATGATTCTTACTGAAACCGCTTATGAGGGAGATGGGAAGATAGAGCTGATGTTTCTGCCGTCCAAGATTTCCTATGACTTTTCTACGAGTTTTGAAGCAGATGGAATCCGCTTTGAAGAGCTCTCCAATGAAAATATGTTTTCTTTTCAATAGTCCAGCAGGTGCTTGTCCCACTTGCGAAGGCTTTGGAAATGTCATTGAGTATAGACGAAAGGTTAGTTAGATTCCAAATACGTCTTTGAGTGTTCACGAAGCGATGTGTGAAGTGTTGGCATGGCGAAAAAGCTCAAAACATGGAACGAGCAGAATTCTGCAGACGTGCTGCCAGTGATAACTTTCCCCATCTTTTGAACCCCACTATAAATCTCTCCAAGACACATAAGGACCGGCTGTGGCATGGATTTGCCTTCAGAGCAGAATGCCGAAATACATGATAAAATCTGTATTGATTCTTTGCTTCCAAATGGTGAGAAAGAGAATCAATACAAGATTCAATGTATAGAGTGCTAATGAGTCGCTTTCCGTGGTAAAACGAACTGTCCGGATTGCCATGGCGCAAAGTTGCGCAAAGAGTGCTCTTTTGGGTGATCAACGGCATGAGTATCGCTGATTTAGTAGAAATGCCAGTTGTCGATCTGCATCGTTGGTTCAAGCCAGAACCTCCAGCAGCACGATTCAGAGATTGCCAAACGCCTTCTAACAGAAATCAGCAGTCGTCTTCGATTCCTCTTTTTGGATGTGGGACTTGGCTGTCTTACGCTGAATCGCTTGACTATTACATTGAGTGGTGGCGAGCCAGCGCATCAACTCACCACTTCTTTTGAAGTTCTTTGGTTGGTTGTTCACTCTATATTCTTGATGAACCAAGTTATTGGTTTGCACAGCCAGCGATTGCACCGACCGACTGATTCCAGGCGCTTAAAAAGTTGAAAGACATCGGCAATACCGTGCTTGCGATGGTGAGCATGATGAGATATTGGTCCTGCGCGCCTCCGACTATCTTATCGACACATAGGCCCAAGTACGCGGGTCGATTGGAGGAGAAGTAGTCTATGCTGGAAAATTATCAGAGAGTTTAAAAGAGAAGGCTTGTTACCGGCATTGTTCCCTCGATAGCTATGGTCAATTCAATATCTTGCCGACAATCTTCAGATTGCCATTTCCGTCATCATCGCGCCGTGCATGGAACACCTCCATTACATTAAAAGGCTGCAGGATGAACAACTTAAAAGGAATTGATGTCTGCTTTCCACTCAATGCGATTGACCGTAATCACGGGTGTTTCCGGATCAGGAAAGTCGAGCTTGGTCAAAGGCATTCTTTATCCGGCCTTAAAGCTTCCAGCGCTTGATGAAGTCTGTGAAGTGCCGGAGAACACATTCACTCACGGGCGACCCACAACTTGAGTCCGCATGTTGATTTGGCAGATCAAAACATGATTGGAAAAGTACGCGCTCCAATCCACGCACCCTATGTAAAGCCTTACTGATCTGATTCGCCAATTAGTGCGTAGAACAACCCCTTTCGCAAAACAGGTGGGATTTACGCCACATATATTTTCTTTCAATGCCGAAGGCGGCCGTTTGCGAGGAATGTAAAGGAGCCGGCGTGATTAATGTGGAGATGCAATTCACGCCGATTTGAAAGCACAGATGTGATCGCCTGTCGCGTGTCAATCGCTTTAAGCATGACATCGTCAGACGGTCAGATTTCACGACAAGAACATCTTTGATATTCTCGAACGACTATCGATGAAGCGATTGATTTTTCATCGTTGCACTCGCAAAAAGCGTGTCAACAAGCTCTTCAAACCGCCTCCCAGAGATGTCGGACTCGGATATGTCAAGATGGACTTAAAACACGCAAGTACACATTGTCCGGCGGTGAAAATGGCATGTGTCAAACTCGCTCACTTTATTGGACAGGACACTGCCAAGAGCCTACCCTGTTTATCTTTGATGAACCCACCACCGGATTGCATTTTTCGATATCAATAGGGTGCTGACCGCATTTAGTCGTTGATTACCCATGGGCATTCCATACTCATCGTAGAACATAATATGGATGTTATCAAATGTGCAGACCGGATTATCGACTGAGGTCCCGATGGTGGAGATAAAGGGAGGAAATCTCGGTGTTCTGCGGCCGACCGCGAACTAATCAGCAATGCCCGAACAGCGTACCGGAAAGTTCTTTGAAAGGCCAAACTCTCGAAGTTTTTCCGCTATTCTGCTGCTTTTCGTGAAGATAAGTCATAAATGTTTAGCCACTAATGACAAAGATTTCAGCCAAACACAACATGAAGGAAACGCCCATCAGCGACGGCGAAAGCTATCTAAATACGGGCATTTGTCAACTGCTTTGCAAGCGGCTGCTTTTACGCGTTTCAGCAGCTCTGTCAAAGGAAGGTCAAAACCCTTTTAGCATGGCTAGAAAGGGCAGCTTTGAGAAAGTGATTATCGTGCTTTTAAGAAAGCAAACGTAATATCCTGAAAATCAACATGAGTTACGTTGTCCAGTCTCTGTAATGAAAAGACTGTATGACGTAATAGCCTTAACTGTAGCCATACAATAGAAATATAAGTTGGGTATCGATGAGTGCATTGGCGCATCGTCTTGTTGTATTTTTGAAACACGTTTCGGTAACAGACGACGTAGTCTAAGTTTTTCATACATGATCTTCGAGGCAACGAATAATCTCTTTAAATCCTTTTTCATGTGCTTTTTAAGGTACGCACGCTTCTTTCCGTCTTTTGAATAAAAACGTTCGTTTTGATTCAAAATGAGAAAACATGACAGGGTTATCACAGAGGCATTATAGGAACGTTTGCTGCGTACAAGACACCCGGCAAACAGCAAATCTTCCTAACCATATCGTTTAATACACGACTCAATCGAAAGGATGAGACTGAAGAGAGCTTCCCGCGCTATCAGAAAATTACACAGGAGCAAAATTGGTTATGGGCAAAAAGTCCTTTCTTTTGTAACCGATGCAGCTAGATATTTCTTTTCATACTCCATCGTAAATTCTTCTCGAAAATGGCCTCTATTTGGTATCATATGCAAATAACCAATCTTCCGCTTGATTGAATATATTGTCGAATATAATCAGAATGGGCAATCGACATGTCACCATCTATACACAGCAGCCACTTGTGGGTGGCCAGAGTAGCTGACTTTATTACGTGTCGCGGCCCGGCCAAGATTCTGTTCGTTTATATGACAAAGTGGCTGTGGGGCAAATCGTTGGATACATTGATTCTTTTGAATTATGACTTCCGGTCGTTGCTGAACACCGTCCAACACCCAGATTTCATATGCTGCACGATGGAATGGCTTCACACGGATGGTGTAGTGTGCGCACCAATCCAAACAGGCAGCATTAAATACTGGTATTAATATGGACAGCTCAGACCTCGATTCGGTATTTTCTCACTGATACGCGTCAGCGGCGAGGGCGTAGTGGGCTTTTCGAGTGTCACGAGCCATTGCTTATTCTGATAACACATCGGAATTGCTGAACATGACTTCATTTCTCCTGTCCTACGCCATCTCACCGCCGTGTCTGCTGTAACCACCGTATGCTACTTCCAGCGTGGCAACAGACAAGCTATCGGATTGTTTCTCTACGCTCTGGACCATGTGGCTGATACCATGCTCCTTAGCAACCGTTGCGTCCAATATCCGGATTCTTTTCATCTGACTGGCTTCCGTAGCGCAACCATTTTTCAGACCTCGGGCGTGCAGAATTTAGCTGCCGTTTGGAAATCGTAGTTAAAATATGCCGTTGCGAATCCATCCAACACCTCTATCCGTTGGTCTGTATGAAAGTTGTGTGGCCGTGAAACTGCCAAAATAAATGAGGCAGAAATATACTTTGTTTGTATAACTTGCTGTTTGATTCTTACCTTAACAAAGGTATTTAAAATTCTTGGCACTTTAAAGAAATATCTATACTTTTGCCCGAAATAATGATATAATGCTCAATTTTATTTCGCTTTGGAAGCGGCAGTAGCGGTACTGCTACTTACTATACACAGAAAGCAGATAGTTTGTTAATCGATGCAGGTGTTGGGATGCTGGAATCTTAAAAACACATGAGAAACTATGGCCTCAAGCTTTAAGTTCCATCCATCATGTTTTAATTACACATGATCATGCAGACCATATTAAAAAGTGTAGGTTATATCAGTTCAGAATGATGATTCCTGCTTTACGTCATGCAGTGCACATCGTGGAATAAACGAAAATTATAGTGTCAAGAAAAAGGTTCCCACCACAATATTCACTCCGTCAACACAGAATAAACCTTTGTGCTAGGCAGATTTTTGTGATTACAGCATTCGCTGTGCACGATAGTTCTACCGATAGCGCAGCTATCGTATTGTGTACAAAAACACAGTAGAGTTTTGTATTATGACTGATATCGGCCATGTTACCAGACGAAATGAAAGAGTTTATTGCCGGTGCCGATTATCTGATTATAGAAGCCAAATCACGACGTAGAAATGCGTAAAAATGGCTATCCCAGTATTTGAGAGACCGAATTACGAGTGGTTATGGGCATTTGAATAATATTGCGTATGTGAGGCTATTGCTCTGAACGCGACTTCTAAAAGCGCTCAAAACTGATGTATGGCTTTGTCATCTCGCGAAGATAACACCCATCCCATATTAGCCTTTTAAGACTATAGAACAGATTATCGCCAACAGTGCGGACCTTCGACCAGATTGTGTCTCGAAGTTCTGAAGCTAGCTACCACCTTCCGGACCATATCCAACTGGCCCAAGAGATAGGCCTTTTAAGATTAGAAAGGCAGACCCACTGCAAAATGGAATCTGAAATCACGCTTGAAAGTGGGATGGAATGTTGCATAATGTTCCCTTCGGTGGAGTCATACGCCGGATTTGGCTTGCTTTCATACGCGCGCGTCAAAATCGCATAAGACGAACAACTGAAAGTTTAAACGAAGTCTCCAAGCCGTATGACATGGCAATCTGCCGGTAAAAAGCGGTCAAGTTTGAACCGGAAGTCCACCAGGATGAGTCGGCATACCCTCGGAGAGTCCAAATGTTTCCTGCATCCACAAACAACGCGCCATCAGACTTTCCAGCAACCAAGCGCGAACTTCACGATTAACATCTCAACTTCATGTCGCCCGTTTTGGTTGATAAAGTCTATTCGGCGGTCTTTCCCCTTAAAACCACCAGCGCTGAGTTCGCGACACTCCATCCGCGGACTGCTGCTCAATCCAATCGCAAAATAACGCGTTTTTCAAATGGCAAGACCTTTGTTGTTGCCGTAAGGCCACGCTACTCCAGGCAGATGTATGGCCGTTGTTTTCTTTTGATCGAAGAAGAAACAGTTTAGTATGATCAAAGTCACACTCAGATATTGAGCATAAGCTGTATTAAAAGATAATGCTTGATGACCTTGATTATCGGTTTTTAAACCGGAAGGAAGCGGTGATGACAACTGCAGCAAATCACCCGCGGTTTCAATATTTCGCTTTGAGTGGCGTCCGTTCCATTATTGCCGAGGCAATGCCGATCCTACTTTCATGATGAGCGAGATTCTCGTGGTTGTAACGCAGAGGCCAGCGTTGCGGTTGCCGGACGCCGCCATCAAGATAATCGTAGCTTTGAAAGTTGGGCTAATCCACGGCATGTGAGTCTAGCAGAGATTCTACCAGATCAAATCTGTATTTGATAATGGTGGTGTGCTCTGACCAGCGAGATAACGCCAGTGTCGTGAACAACGTCCTATGAAACCCGGTCTGTTTTGCAGATAGCAGCTCAGTGTGATTACCGTCGCATTACTCGTGCGTTTAAAAGACCTTTGACAAAAATGGTGACACAGAAATCGTATTATTTGTAATTGCGCCTCTACGGTATTCTTCATACTTATGATTCTGATAACCTTCCAGCCTTGAGTGGCCTCATAAGCACCACGAAGTTGAAGCGTAAGATGCTCAGAACCTTTAAAGAGATTCAGATTACAGATCGCGTCATGGCAGCTTGCTTCGAGATCACCGCCGCTGTATGTAGGCCTTCCGGTTTGTAAGGAAAGCAATTGCTTTTTGGATTCATTATTTGCAACAGGAGTGTTGCAATCAAGCGGCGTCGTATCAGGATACTCGCGGGAAGTTTATATTTCGCATTAACGTACCGCGCTGAGGTTTAGCAAACTTACTATATGTCTTTTGCGATCTTCATTGTTAAAAGGCTTGTTTGCAGAGATGAGGGTAGTCATTCTGCGAGCCTTGACGCAAAGGAATCGGTGTTTTACCAGATTCGCGTAATTAATTTCTTTGACCATGTAACGAGGGATGCCGATTGCTCTGTTTTCCGTTTCGCCATAAAAAGGAAGGAGTTTCATGAGCTAGAAATACGGTATTTGGTTTCGCCGACAGAATCTGCGTCAAACGCGATAAAGTCTTTATGAGAACTTATAATACCCTTTGAAAGTGATTAGAAGATAGTGGTGTAATCTGACCACGTTCATCGTCTAATCCTTCTACAGAGAATTGTTTACCCCGCAGGTTATGTACTGTTCACAGTGCTACTTGTTCTGACGAACTGCTTAGAAACTTCAGACAACAGACTCGCCATCGTAGTGTCCTTAATATCATACGATTGAATCAATAAAACAAGGAGTTCCGGGATGAAGTAAACATTGACATCCATAACTGCTTTTTATGCGGCCTAAGCATTACATCTCACCTTGCCTTTCAGACACCCCCATGTTAGATAAGATTTGCAGAAAATCGGTTGAAGTAAAAGCTTTGGTCTTTGCAGGAATCAAACAACACTGGCTTCTCTCCTGTCTTCAAAACACATTTGAGACCATTTATTCGTGTGACTGGGGTATTTTCCGGTGCAACGAGTGGAACTCTAAATAAAGAAAGCCATTTAGAATTTGGTTGTTGCCGCACGCATGGTTTAAACTTAGAGGATTGGACATCCTTATTGTCTGGATAGAACCACAAACCCCATGCACAGTAATTGATCATCAGGAATACTATTAGCAACGCTTACACTTCTGAAGTTATGATTACGGAAGAAGGAGAGCAATATACAAAGAGTATAAAGGGAATTACGCATATGGGATAAATACACCTACTTATTGAATCAGTCTTTTAAACCTATAATAAATCTATTGCGACGAGAAGCCCTGCAGAGTTGCCCTGATTTCCCTATTTTGAAAGAACCGGAAGTGCTACGCCGCGATACTGTTCCCAACGAGCCATGATGCGGTCCACGTAATTAACCGTCTCACTGCCGCGCATATAGCGCGCTTAACTATCGGATCATTATAGAACTGCGATGATCTGCAGCTTTAAGACATATTCTGCAACATCGGCCCATCGATGTTGAGTGCCATATTTACGGGCAAGTGCCATCGCGTCACGGATATGAGAAACTCCCACCATTATAGCTGGCAAGAACGTATTTACATCTCTATAGGATGCTGTATATCCTTGAATGCTGATTAAGTTCAGCAGAAATTTGACTGAAGCTGCAATATTGCTTTCCGGTCAGAGATGTTTTCCATAGGCAAACCTAAGTGTTTAGCAGTTTCCTGGCATAATTCTGCATGAGGCCACGAGCACTAGCCCATAGACGTGCTTTGGGGATCAAAAGTTGATTCTTGATAACATTGCGCAGCCATCAGACGCCAGTCCCAACGTGCCAGCGGAGCGTACTGCATGAAATATTGATCATGAACGAGATATGGTACCCTTGGCCTATTCAGCATAGGCGAATAAACACGTCTGACAACACTCCTTGTAGATAACAGGAAACTTTCTTGCTGTTCGATTTGTTTTACCATTTTTAGGCTGGAACCATTGGTTGGTCAGCCAATTCTTCATTATCTGTTTACACCCCACTTGTATTTCAAAGAGTCGGTGCGACACCTGCAACCCTAACATCATAATCGAGGTTAAAGGCAGTGGATGGCTATGATATCTGCTTCACCTTCGGCTAATCGTTTAATCATTTCCATGGTGTCTTTTGCAGACTTCCGCCTTAGAAACACCTATCTTTTTGGAGCAAATTGTTCGCACAGCAGAGTAGTGAAGACTAGGGTTCTTGCCATGATAATCATAGTAAGTCTTTTGGTCCCGACGCAGTCAGCATAATTAATTCGCCATTATTTTGTATTTCGGATATGGAGAGTGCGTCTGCATGAGGTGGAATAGTATCTCCGTTAATCTTGTTCCCCAAGGGTAAGTTCCTCTGCCCGGAACAAGCTATGAGCGTAGATACCAACAATATAAATAGTAGATGAAAGATATGTTGTATGTAATAACTTTATCAATAATGTCTAACTCATGACATGATAAATACAAAGTTACTGCTTTATTTGGAATTTTTATTGGAAATCCTTATTTTTGCAAATATTTAAAGGGGCATTGAACTCTAAAACATAAATATTATTAGTTATATGTTAAGTATAGCTATGCAATCAAAGGAATGACTACATAAAGAAACAAAAAGGGCTCTTCTTGGCAGAAAGCTGACATAAAGAGTTTGTTCAAGCCAGAGAATATTGTTGGCACAATCATTCAGCTTTCGCTAGAAACGGTCTATCGTCAGAAATGATGATTCCCAAAAACAATTGAAGCACACGCCAACACCATACGAATACGATTAAATGATATAAAACAGAGCAACCAATGGAACCATTACACAGTTAGTACGCAAAAATATTTGGGAGTTGACACCATACTCAAGTGCCCAGAGCTGAATATAGCGATTGCGAAGCGCATGTTTTTCTTGACGCTAATGAGAAATCCATATAATTCACTCTGTTAACAGATATCCCGATCCGCTACAAAGAAATTGAAAGCAGAATTTAGTAAGATCAAAGGAGTATCACCTGAATGCATGTTTTTTTAGGCAATGGCTCAGATGAAGCTATAGATTTACTTTACCGTATCTTTGTAATCCGGAATTGACAACGTAGTAGCCTGTAAAGCCTACACATGGCATGTATAGGTCTGTGCAGATATAAATAATGTAGAATATAGGCCGGTTTCGCTAAATTCGCATTTTCAAATAGACGCAGTGCAACTATTGGCGGCTACAGATCGGAATACCAAGTTGATTTGGATTTGTTCACCAACAACCCAACGGGTGAGTGCATCCATCGATGAAACTATTATTCAATTATTGGAGAATTTTAGCGGAATTGTTGTTATAGATGAAGCTTATAGCGAAACTCTCGTCTGAAACTCCTTTTAGAAGAAATCTTTCTTCCCTACCGAATCTGATTGTTCTTAATACGATGAGCAAAGCATGGGGATGCGCGGCTATCCGTTTAGGAATGGCTTTTGCCTCGCAAGAAATCATCTCCTTTATTTAATGAAAGTCAAATCCCCTATAATATCAATCTGTTGACACAGAGACGAAGCGTTACAAATGCTAAATGATGTAGTACAAATGAAATGGGTGAATCTTATTTTTGGCAGAACGGGAACGCATGATAGACGCGTTTAAACTATTACCAATCTGCCAACAGATATATCCTACAGAAGCGAATTTCTTCTTGGCCAAAGATGACCGACGCGAATACTATTTACAGGTATTTAATAGACAAAGGTGTTATGGTGAAATCAGTGATTCCGTGACCCTCTGTCATAATTGTCTCACGAATAACGATAGGCACAAAAATCCGAGAATCAGGAATTACTCGCAGCTTTGAGGTGCTATAAGTAAGGGAACGAGATTATCGATTACAAATTAATTATCAACAAGATATACAATTCAATTATTATTACTATCTTTGCAAGCAATACGAATAGAATATTAAGTTATTGTGACCAAGCAAGATAGAAAAATCAAAGAACTTATAGCCAAGCGGGAACAAGCTCGCTTGGGTGGAGAGTGAAAAAGCTATTGACAAACAGCACGCCCGTGGGAAATATACCGCAAAGGAGAACGTATCGAAATGCTTGTGGATGAGGTGGCTTTGAAGAATATGACATGTTTAAACTGCATCGCTGCCATAATTTTGGCATGGAAAAGAAACAATATCTTGGCGATGGGGTTGTAACTGGTAGTGCCACGATTGATGGTCGTTTAGTCTATGTATATGCACAAGATTTTACGGTCAATGGAGGTTCTCTTTCTGAAACAATGGCACAAAAATTTGCAAAGTCATGGATATGGCACTGCAGAATGGTGCTCGGTAATTTGCATGAATGATTCCGGTGGCGCGCGTATTCAAGAAGGCATTTCTGCATTGGCAGGCTACGGCGAGATTTTTGAACGCAATATTTTTGGCAAGTGGTGTTATTCCGCAAATCTCTGCAATTATGGGACCATGTGCCGGAGGAGCTGTTTATTCTCCCGCACTTACCGACTTCGTCTTGATGATGGAGAATACATCTTATATGTTCCTTACGGGGCCAAAAAGTAGTAAAGACCGTTACGGGTGAAGATATCGATGCAGAACATTTTGGGCGGTGCCAGTGTTCACGCAACAAAAAGCGGTGTGACTCAGTTTACGGCAAAGACCGAAGAAGAAGCAATGCTGATTATTGAGACATTGCTATCATATATACCTTCTAACACAGAAGAAGCTCCTCGTGTTGAATGCACGGATCCTATAGATCGTTGTGAAGATATTCTTAATAAAATCATTCCAGATGATCCCAATAAGGCTTACGATATGTATAGGGGTAATCACCGCAATTACCGACAACGGAGAATTCTTTGAAGTACAACCAAAAATTCGCCAAGAATATTATTACAGGCTTTGCTCGTTTCAATGGCCAGAGCGTGGGTATTGTAGCTAACCAGCCTTCCGCGTATGCAGGCGTCCTTGATACAAATGCGAGGCCGAAAAGGTGCCCGCTTTGTTCGTTTCTGCGATGCGTTCAATATTCCTATCGTAAGTCTTGTTGACGTTCCTGGATTCTTGCCGGGCACGGACAGGAATATAATGCCGTCATTCTGCATGGTGCTCAGTTGCTCTACGCGTATGGAGCAGCTACTGTTCCAAAGATTACCATAACACTCAGAAAGAGTTATGGAGGATCACATATTGTGATGGGATGCAAGCAATTGCGCGCTGACCTTAATTTTGCTTGGCCCTCTTCTGAGATCGCTGTTGTGGGAGCAAGCGGAGCCGTTGCAGTGTTGGCGGCAAAGGAAGCAAAAAGCAGTGAAGGATGCCGGCGAAGACGTTCAAGCTTTTCTTGGCACAAAAAGAAGAAGAATATACAGATCTTTTTGCCAATCCCTACCAAGCAGCCCAATTCGGTTATATTGATGACGTGATTGAACCGAGAAATACCCGCTTCCAGTATCTGTCGTGGTTTGGCCCAGCTTGCAACCAAGCGTCAGAGTCTGCCAGCAAAGAAACATGGTTGCATGCCCCATGTAAGCCAAATCCATATTTTGATTGTTAAATTGTAAAATAGTTAATTATGGATCAAAAATATTTATGCAGCAATTTCAATGGCCATTTTTGAATTTGAAGGAAATAATGTTCACGACAAAGAACCTGGAATTGTGACCATCAAACCAAAAGTCAACAATGTGGAATGCGAAATTCTTATCTATGACTCAGAAACCATAAAAACAAAATAGGATATATAATGAAAGAGTTTAAAATATACAATTGACGGAAAAGAATATCAAGTAACGATTGGCGATATCAATAATAATATTGCAGAAGTTACTGTCAATGGTCAAAATTTCAGAGTTGAATTAGAGCAACAAGCTGAACCAGAAAAGAGAAGAAGGTTGTTTTTGGGTGCCCCTAACTCAAGAGGGCTTCTTCGGAAGAAGTTGCTAACACCACAAAATGTCAACACAGCCAATGCCGTCAAGGCCCCTCTTCCGGGAACTATTATAAATATCAATGTAGCTGTCGGTGACACGAGTCAAGACCGGTGATACCGTAGCATGTATGGAAGCCATGAAGATGGCCAACAACATAGAAGCAGAACGCGATGGTAAAAGTCACTGCTATTTTTGGTAAAACAGAGGACAAAAGCGTAATGGAAGAAGAAGCGTTGGTTGTTATCAGATAGAAAGTCTTTTCGCAAAAACGCACCAAAGAGCCATATCATAACTCGCTACAAGAGTTGGATATGGCTCTTTTCCTCATATTAACAATCATCATCTGCAACTCCCCGAAATGATTATAACGCCTTATGTTTCAAAAAATCGAAGAAATGAAGGCAAAAACACAAATATACCAAGACGCTGCGATTGGTAAAATAAACTTTTCAGGGCAATTTTACCAAGACGTTGCGATTAGTAAAAATAAACTTCGGGCAATTTTACCACGACGTTACGATTGGTAAAAATAAACTTCAGTTTTTGTGCTGTTTCTGTAAAAGAAAGTGATAACGTTTGAAAAACTAGATTCAACCCGAAAGAGATTGCTTTTATGTGCACTCTGTTTCAAGCGGCATCCCTATGATAGTTATACTCTAAAATATGCCACTCGTCCATTGTTTGTTGATTATAATTAAAAATCAGGGGTATATCAATAATTCTTCGTAACTTTGCATATCCCAAATTTAAACATATATGCCAAAAGTTTTATTTATTAATCAGGAGATTACACCATATGTCCCTGAGTCAGAATTGTCTGATCATGGGACGAGACCTTCCTCAGAAGATACAAGAGAATGCATTTGAAATAAGAACTTTTACCCCCAAATGGGGTACTATTAATGAACGTAGAGGTCAATTGCATGAGGTGATTCGTCTTTCTGGTATGAATTTAATCATAGACGACACCGATCATCCACTGATTATTAAAGTTGCTTCAATTCCTCAATCACGTTCACAGATTTGACTTCATGAGATAATGATGATTATTTTATGAAGCGACAGAGTGGATGTTGACGAACAGGGAGAAGAGTATCCCGATAATGGCGAGACGCGCTATATTTTTGCTCGGGGTGTGCTGGAAACCGTGAAGAAACTACGCTGGACACCAGATGTAATCGTATGTCAAGGATGGATGGGAGCAGTGGTTCCTTTATACATCAAGAAAGCGTATAATGATGAACCTTGTTTTGCAAATACAAAGATTATTACTTCATTATTCCAGAAACATTTGAAGAATGATTTGGGAAGTAATTTTTAAAAATGTGTAGCAGGCTTTTAGAGGCGCAGACGCTCAACTCCTCAGTTCCTATAACGAAACGTTTAACTTTGTTGAGTTAGGCAAATTGGCTTTGGACTATAGCGATGGAGTTGTTGCTGCAAGCGGTCTGTTAATAAAGATTTGCTTGATTATGCGCATGAGAAACAGTTGCCTATTATGGAATATGCTGGTGAAAAACTATGTTCAGGCATATATAGATTTTATCAATAATGTGTGTGAATAAAAATATTTTAAAAAGATATTTCAGATAATGAAAGCTAAAGTTTTGGTCAGCGTTTTGCTTGCCTCTCTCTCTCACTGCCTGTGACGAATCAACAGAGAAATTGGTATACTCTTGTAGAACATTCTGATTTGTTGGATGTATCTACAGATTCTTTTACAGTCGCTTCAAAAGTCTATTTTAGTAGACTCTGTGCCTTGCAAAAAGCAATATCGGATATTTGGGACGAATTAAGGATCCGGAAACAGGGTTTTTGTTAGTTCGAGCTTTATGACTCAAGTGGCTACCATTGAAAAATTATTCTTTCCCGTCACAGAGACCTTGTACAGAATAAAAATAAACGAGAAGCGCAAGCCGATTCTTGTATTCTGAATTTGTTTTTCAGTGAGTTTTATGGAGATTCTTTTGGCTCGATAGAAAGTCAAGATGCAAGAACTTACTAAAGTCGTACCAGAAACTGCTAACATTATACTAATTTTTGACATAAAAGAGCATGGATATTTAAGGAATGACGGTATTGATAAAGAAAAAGCTTTTTCACGCTGCAGGATTTAACAAACTCAGATTCCTTACGTGCATCTACTAACTACGAAAAAGCATATTCAGTTTCTGCTGAATGATCCATACACAGACCAAAAGTGGAAAAACGTATTCTAATTTTGGAACGTATATCCTTCAGACTTACTATAAGCATCCGGAATATTTTAAGAATTCACAAATGTTCAGAACGCATGTTGTTCCTGGGTTTAATTTTACAGTTCAGAGTGGCTAGGGGCAATGATGTATATTGCTAATGTCAGCTTAACGTTTATTTGACCAGTAAAAGAAAATAATAAAAGGCGATAGTAAACCACAGCGTTATTTGGCATCATTCCCAGGCACAGGTGAGATTCTACAAATATCTAAAATTACTAATGACAAATCACGCTTGCAGCAGTTGGTCGATGATAACTCATGCACTTATCTAAAGACACCTGCCGGAATTTTCACTGGAATTGACACTCCCCATTGATGACATTCTTAAAGGGCATGAACGAGATTCTATAATTCGGCTAAGATCGTTTTGCAGCGCATAAATGATAATAGCATTAATGACTATAACCTACCTGCCACAACTCAATTATTAATGCTACCAAAAGATAGCCCTCACTTCTTTTTGAAAAAGGGTTATGTGGGTGACAACATCCATTCGTATGTTATCTCCAGAGATTATTCTGTAGATGGTAATAATAAATTTAGCGGTTATAAGAATACATTTACTTTCAGTAATATTTCTAAACTAATTAGGGTTTTAGCTTCAGCAAAGAAAAGGAACTCTAATCTTTCAGCCAATTGGAATAAGGTCGTGATTGTTCCGGTAACAACGACAACCGCAAAAATTAATGAAACCACTTATACGACAAGCGTACGGCATAATATGGCATTGACTAGCACTCGCTTGGTTGGAGGAGCCAATAATACACGCACCTTTAAAAATAAGTATTATTTATTCTAGGTTAAGTAACTTTCATGGCTGATAATTTCTTAGAAACTCACCGGGCGGAATACGAGAAACGTAAAGCACAGTGGTTGAAGAAGAAAAATATGAGCTTTACGTCCAAGATTAAAATTTCATTAGAAAAGCCTGAAGATGAATCTTTATAAATTCATTTTTAGAATTACAGGCTTATCACTAAAACACTACCACTACAGAGATATACAACGAACTGCCTCATACTACAAGGATAGGTAGCATGAGGCAGTTTACTTTCTCTGCTCTTTCTTTTCTTAAGGACCAGGATATATAAAAATCACAAAACTACAAACAATAAAAATGCCTACAAGGCTTTTAAAGAGACAAACCTCGTTATTTTCTTTACAACAAAAACCTACCAACAACAGCTATAAGAAGATAGGCGAAATAAGCAAAGCCAGAATTCATATACGGAAAATATTATTTTGAATATCTTTTTGAAAAGCAGATGGAATTGGAGTTTCAAACTCCATACGCTCATGTGTCACCGGATGATAGAAACAAAAGCATAAGCGTGAGAGACATAACCGCCCGCAAGGATCATCACCATTGCCATATTTAATATCGCCACACGAGGATGCCCCATATCAGCACTGTGCACACGAATCTGATTTTTACGTCCGGTTTCCGAAAACGGTATTCCACCAAACTATGATGGGCTGTTCGTCGAGAGAACATGAAAATGAGTTACGGCATACTTTCCACCATTATCCACAGGAGAAGAAAAACGTCATATAAGATCTGTTGTCTTTAACCAGTTCGCAATCGTACCATCTTCGTTCCCCATTTCACCGGAAACAACGGCCACATAACGACGATCATACATAATATTATGCCAATCATGTTCCAAGATTTGCTCTGTTTGAATATCCTCAGCATAAATCATCAATCCACTTGTATCACGATCAAGACGATGAACGACATGAGCCGTCACACTTCTGGCGCGACTGATGAAGATAGTCATCCAGTACAGCTTTCACATTCAAAGAGGCATGGCCACCAGCCATGGAAAGAGATGCCGATGTTCTTTTTCTACAACAAGTAGATGGCGATCTTCATAAATAATCTTTTACATAACGACTCTTGAACGTTTCGTTACGCTTGCTTTTTACTGACCATAACCTTTTGTTCCTTCGGTCGCAAATAATCAAAACGAGTAACAACTTTACCATTAACCTTAATGCCCCCTACCCTTGAGGCGTAGCCTTTATCTTCGATTTACTTTCATGAATATTGGCAAGCAACCATTCCAACAATGGTGCCTGTTGCTTGACAATAAACTGCTCATATTCAGGCAGTTGTGGAGTTCTGTTTGTCTTCATTTATGCAAAGGTAATAAAAGAATATAGATTAGGTAATAGATCTCGTATTTTTATTATCTTTGCCTTCATGAAACTATCCGTCATCATTCCTGTTTTTAATACAGCTCCGAGCCTTGAAAGATGTATTAAAAAGCGTAGCGATACAGAGTATCGATAATATGGAAAATTATCGTAATAAATGATGGCTCTACCGATTCTCAATGCGACTTATTATGTAATCAATTATGTCAAGTAATTCCACAGATGATTTACTTGAAAACAAAGTCTATGCCGGGATTAAGTGCTGCAAGAAATCATGGGTTGGACATTGCAAGCAGGCACTTGAGTTACTTTTTGTGGATTCTGACGACTATCTCGAGCCGGGAACTTATGCCGCAGTACTTCCTTTATTTAATAAGGACACAAAAATCGATGTCGTAGAGTTTTCATATATCGACAAGGAAGGACATGAAAAACTTTCACGAACAATGCAATTCGTAGATTTGGAGTATGAAGGCTTTGCAGATTATTGGTTGAAAGGCAAAAGCCTATCGCCATGCTTACATGTGGAATAAGATATTTAAAAAGCAGTTGTTTGACAAGTTAGATTTCAATAGCAAAAAGAACTTTTTGAGGACGTGGCTATCTCTTACCTGATATTATAAAACAATGCCGGAAAATACTGACTCACACACCTTGGTTTTTATCATTACTTGGAATACAGTGGAATTACCGTCAATGCTTCAGTAATAGATTTGTCCTTTTCTTCTAAAATGAATATTGAAATCCTTAAAGAGACTTCGACAAAAGAATACTATAAAAGTGTTCTGAGACGTACAATTAGATAAAGCTACGAACTCGGCAATAAGCATCTCGAACTGCCCATAATGCCTTATTATGGAACTATCAAACTTAATGTATTACACCTACTTGGTCTTAAAAACTTATGCAAGTTGATTCAATTCTATCACAAAGGATGAAAAGCTTTAAGATAAGTTTCATTATCCCCTATTTTAATGAGCCAACAACAATCTTAAAAGATGTATTGAAAGCATATTAAGATTACAACTCTCGCCGGAAGAACGTGAGATTATTATTGCTGATGACGGAAAGGATATTCCACATTAGATGACTTAATAGAATTTCAAGACCACCTTATATATATAATTATCCGCACAAGGGAGTTTCCGCGGCTCGGAAATATCGGTATGCAAGTGGCTTCAGGCAAAATATATTCAGTTTGTTGGACGCAGACGACTATCTGATTCAGCCGCCTACAATCATTGTATTCAAATTGCCAAACACAACGATGCAGACATGGTTAGATTTGACGCAACTGCCAATGAAAACTGCGACTATGCCAGCACATTAATGGGCCGATTACCGGAAGCGACCTATGCGAACACATAATCTGAAATCATCTGTTTGGAGCTGTTGTTTCCAGAAAGGTCATAGCTGCAACGTTGTCTTTCTCAGAAGAACTTACCTATGCGGAAGATGAAGAGTTTACGACCCAATTAATGCTACGCACAGTTTTTCACACGGAAGCCAAGGGCATACTTCTATCGACAAAGACATGGATCATTGACGCATAAAAACTGACACGATGAGTAAAATCCAGCGGCTCAATAATAGTGTAGAGGTAATTCATAGAATATCGCAGATGATTTTGACTCTGCCAAACAAGGAGGCAGAAGCTCTTCAGAGACGGGTAGTCAACTTTCTATGGACTATTTATATAATGTAATACGGCTCACCCATGCAGCAAACATCTAAACCAAGCATTAAACAATCTGAAGAAATACAATCTTTTCCCTCTTCCGGAAAAAGAACTATACTAACAAATATGTTATTTTTCAGAAAAGCCATCAAAACAAAAAATCGGTGAGAGCACTATTATTAGCTACCATCAGATAATCGTACAGAAAAAGAAATAAAGGATGCGGATTCTTTTTATTGAGCGAATATAGCAATGTCCATGCGACCTTGGCGTTAGGATTCGAAAGTTAGGGCATGAAGTAACTGTGGCTCGAATGGCGACTTTTGGAAAAACTATGATCGGGATATTGACTTGGCGCGGAATACAACCCGCTGGGGAGGAATACGGCTTATCATCAAAAATAATCACAAAGTTAAAAAGCGTTCACGGGATATGACATTGTTCAACTCATCAATCCCATGTTCTTGGAACTCAAAAGCAGAACGATTATTTTTGTTTACAAGTTTCTTAGAAAACATAACAAACGCGTTGTCTTAGGCGCATTCGGTATGGATTATTATTGGGTAGAATCCGGTACGTTTCATAAACCACTGCGATACAGCGATTTCAATATAGGAAATCAAAACCGAACGAACAAAGACGCAATCAAAGAGCAAAAGATTGGCTTGGAACAGCAAAAGAAAAGCTGAACAAAATGATTGCTTCCGACTGCGATGCCATTGTCTGCGGACTTTGTGAGTATTGGATTGCCTACAAAGATCATTATCCGCAAAAGATACATTTTATTCCTTTTTCCTATCATTTCCTGATTTATCAGAGGATGCCCCTACTCTTCCGAGTGCTCAAAAATCATCGCCCGCTATCTCCCGCAGACAATAAAACCACCTTCTTCATCGGTATCAATAAAGAGCGAAATGAATATAAAGGTAGCGATATCATGCTGCAAGCTGCTTTTAGACGCACAAAGCCAAGATGCCAGATCGCATTGATTTGCAAATCGTAGAGAGCGTTCCTTCAAACAATATCGCCAGCTAATGCTTTCGGCAGACGCAATCCTCGACCAATTATAGCTATACTCCTTCAATGAATTCATTAGAAGCAATGAGTCATGGTATTATATGTATTGGTGGAGGCGAACCGAGAATTATGAAATATTGGGAGATACAGACTTAAAACCAATCATCAATGTGCTTCCTACTTATCAAAAGCTATTTGACCAAGTGATATTTCTTGCTCAGAATCGTGAGATTGTAGAAAGATTAAAAAGAAAGCAAAAGTACATTCATCTATACCACGACTATATAAAAATTGCATCAAAATATCTGACTATTTACAATGAAATATTACACACAAACCTTAAATCCGCAACTCCATTTCCCGAAGTGCTACCTACATAAAGAGAAATGGACTTTTTGATTCGTAAGATAACCATTAAGTCCTCGCGTCCGTTTCAATGCGCATACCATCCCCTTACCCCATAAAAGCGACTTGAGGCAATACGCAATCAGTAGCCATCAAGTGATGTAAATCATCCGGAAGAAGTTTTTGAAGGCTTCTGCATATGCATGGTTGTCGGTGTAGATATTCAGCACACATTGCCTTGCGGTCTTAATCCACTTGGCAGGTACTGAAATGAATTTGAAGACAAACGTCTTGATACGGCTGGTTTCCTTGAGCCCGAACTTCTTCACTTCAATCCTTTTGCATGATGGCCTTGTAGAAATTGCGTATCAGTGCCGTCAGGAGCAGGAACACGGTATTTTTCCGCCATGAAGGATTTAGGCAGTCTGTCCCATCCAAACCCATTGTTCATGTCATCAAAGACGCGTTCCTTGCCACCGCGCATGTTATAGAACTCCACGATGTCCCTCATGGATGATTCGTAATCGTTGGTCAGGATGCAGCGGTATGTATATTCCCCTCCCACAGGTCCGGTCCACTGCCCATGCGTCTCTGTCTCTGGATTACCAGGCGATACGGTTTGCCCTTCCACTTCTCAACGAGAATGGAGTTCAACTCAAACACGATGCCGTTTATCTCTTCCTTCTTCCACCCTCTGAGCGCGAAGATGTCATCATAGAGCGAGCAGCAGCGGTAGCGCGTATGTAGAATGTCCTGCAATGCTTCCTGACCTCATCCACAATGTCTTCAGAGCATGAGCCGCAGTCGGCCCTGAAGCGTTTGACTGTCAGCTTCTTCTCTTCAAGTCTCTCAAAATCCTCTTTAGCGTGTCCTTCTGGTGAAAGCGTACATTGGTGTTGCCGTCGCTGTTCTCTGTGCCGACAATCATGTCGCCGATAACAGCACACCGGACCTGTAACCAAGAAATTTCTTGGCATGGGCTTTGCATCGTACTTCTCCGCCCTCAATGAACTGGTGGTCAAAGTCAACGTCATACTCCCCGCCCTCTTTTCCAACTGCCCCTGGACAACAGGCAATTCAGGAGCAATGTGTTGAGTGTGTCCTGCCGTATTGAAATCATAGGACTTTCCGGCATCAGACGTGTATGAGATGTTTTTCCCGGGTCAGTTCGTTTATTGCCCTAAGGGATGGTGTCGGCGCTACAGGTGCGGGTGTGGGGTGAAGGGAAAGATGACTCATTAAGTGGGCGGTGACATCCTCAACGCAAGAACCGCCGCAGAAGTAAACGCATAGGAGGGGACGGATGATTTCGCTGTATTGATAACCATAGAGTTTGCATCTCAACCCAAGTGTTGAGTCAATTGTAGAGGAGAGAAGGGAGGTAAATTGCTCCATGATTGGAAATATGCCTCCAAAGGAGTGAGTCTTTCGGTTTTATTGCTACCTTTGCCATGCCTGTTGCGGTTTTCTTTGTCTTTGGATTCGCAACACTAAGGTAAGTGAAAAACGCTGACATGGCAAAAACCTGGGCAACAAAAATGTTGCTCAGGAACTTATAAAAAAATAATTATCAATTATGTTGCGGAATTAAGGACAAACAACTCCTGTTAAGGCACACAAAACATTTAACATTCATTTACCATCTATAAGTCGCTATATATCAATCAGTTGCAAAAATGTTACAGATTACATCAGGACAGGACAACATATATATACTTACCTTTGCAACGTTTTAATAAACAAATGATTGTTTTACAGATTTAAAAAGCAAAAGAAAATGAAGAAATTAGTTTTTAATGTTCGTAGCTGTTATAGCTATCTCTCTCGCATCTTGTGGTAACAAAAACTCGAGGCTCCAGTTGCTAACGCTGACTCTGACACTGTGGCAGTTGATTCAGCTGTTGAAGCTACGACACTGTTGCTGCTGATAGCGCAATGTAATTCTTGCTAGAACAAGAAAAACGAGAGAACACCGCTAGTCCATAACTTAGCGGTTTTTCTACCCTTATTGCTATTATTCTTACCCGCTTGATACAGATATAGCATTCAAAGTTGACTCGACCACTAAGTTTTAAAGGGGTTAACAGAAGAACACCAGACAAAAATTAAACGCCCCTTTTTGTATAAAAATATTACTCAAAAAGCGAGCATGCTCAAATAGCATAATTTCCGTCGCCCTTTTGGGTCGTTTTAAAAGTAGTCAACACCCTTTCAAGTAGCACGTTTTTATGTTTTAACTCCTAATAGTTATGCTTTTAGCATGCCAAAGCAATGCTTTTATGAGCTAAAAGTATAGCTTTACCAGCTAAAAAGGCCACAATTAGCGTGTAAAAGCTATGCTTTCAGACCACTGTTTGGGCACAAAAAGCATGGCCTTTTTAGATAACTAACTGATTATAAGCAAAATGCGAAAGACGTCGTGGATTCACGTATTTTCCGACCCGAAAGTATAATTATTTTGAAATAACGCAGGCTTTTTCGACCTTTGTAAAGATTATTTCAGAGTCAAAAACTTCTGGCAGAGCATACCTACCTATAAAGCAATACCCGTGCATGGATATAGCTGTAAATGCTACTTAAGATAAAAACAGCTTTGGAATTAAATCTCTAAAATTCGTTTTCAAGATACTTGTCTACGATTTCCAATACCTTTGGGGGTTGCAAAAGCCACGAATAAAGACCGTTATAATATTCCGAAATACGTGTTGAAGACCATAAACTCGATAAAATTCTTTTCTCCATTGCACCACGAATCATCTCATTACTCAGTTTTAGAAATCAGTTCATCCTTAATTCCGCAAACATAATTGATAATTATTTTTATAAGTTCCTGAGCAACATTTTGTTGCCCAGGTTTTTACCATGTCAGCGTTTTTCACTTACCTTAGTGTTGCGAATCCAAAGACAAAAGAAAACCGCAACAGGCATGTAAAGGTAGCAATAAAAATCCGAAAGACTCACTCCTTTTGAGGCATATTTCCAATCATGGAGCAGATTTACCTCCCTTCTCTCCTCTACAATTGACTCAACACTTGGGTTGAGATGCAAACTCTATGGTTATCAATACAGCGAAATCATCCGCTCCCTCCTATGCGTTTACTTCTGCGGCGGTTCTTGCGTTGAGGATGTCACCGCCCACTTAATGAGTCATCTTTCCCTTCACCCCACCCCGCACCTGTAGCGCCGACACCATCCTTAGGGCAATAAACGGACCGACCCGGGAAAACATCTCATACACGTCTGATGCGGAAAGTCCTATGATTTCAATACGGCAGACACACTCAACACATTGCTCCTGGTGCCTGTTGTCCACAGGGCAGTTGAAAGAGGGCGGGAGTATGACGTTGACTTTGACCACCAGTTCATTGAGGCGGAAGTACGATGCAAAGCCCACGTACAAAGAAATTTCTTGGTTATAGGTCGGTGTGGCCGTTATCGCGACATGATTGTCGGCATAGAGAACAGCGACGGCAACACCAATGTACGCTTTCACCAGAAGGACACGCTAAAGAGGATTTTGAGAGACTTGAAGAGAAGAAGCTGACAGTCAAACGCTTCAGGGCCGACTGCGGCTCATGCTCTGAAGACAGTGTGGATGAGGTCAGGAAGCATTGCAGGACATTCTACATACGCGCCAGCCGCTGCTGCTCGCTCTATGATGACATCTTCGCGCTCAGAGGGTGGAAGAAGGAAGAGATAAACGGCATCGTGTTTGAGTTGAACTCCATTCTCGTTGAGAAGTGGAAGGGCAAACCGTATCGCCTGGTAATCCAGAGACAGAGACGCATGGGCAGTGGACCGGACCTCGTGGGAGGGGAATATACGCATACCGCTGCATCCGGACCAACGATTACGAATCATCCATGAGGGACATCGTGAGTTCTATAACATGCGCGGTGGCAAGGAACGCGTCTTTGATGACATGAACAATGGGTTTTGGATGGGACAGACTGCCTAAATCCCTTCATGGCGGAAAATACCGTGTCCTGCTCCTGACGGCAACTGATACGCAATTTCTACAAAGGCCATCGACTGCAAAAGGATTGAAGTGAAGAAGTTCGGGCTCAAGGAAACCAGCCGTATCAAGACGTTTGTCTTCAAATTCATTTCAGTACCTGCCAGTGGATTAAGACCGCAGGCAATGTGTGCTGAATATCTACACCGACAACCATGCATATGCAGAAACGCTTCAAAACTTCTTCCGGATGATTTACATCACTTGAGTGGCCACTGATTGCGTATTGCCTCAAGTCGCTTTTATGGGGTAGGGGATGGTATGCGCATTGAAACGGACGCGAGGACTTAATGGTTATCTTACGAATCAAAAGTCCATTTCTCTTTATGTCGGTAGCACTTCGAATGGAGTTGCGGATTTAAGGTTCATAATCAAGGTTTTTAGAAAAATATCTTCTTTGATTCCTGCTCTGAAAGAATTTTGCAGAGTTGATACTGCGCTCTGTATGAATCGTTTCTAAGTAAGCGACAATATTCTCATACTTATGAAGTTCTATGAAAAAGCAAGATTTATTGTAGAAAGACGCTTCATTTGCATTTGAAAGAACTTCACGACAACTTCCATAGCGTTATGCGCCTTTTCTCGGCAAACTGCTGAAGTTCGGTTTCAAAAAGCCAATTCATCCCTTTAATCCTGCCAATAACAATTCTTCCTTATTGGCATGCAGCTCATATAAGGTTCGTTTGGATATCTGCAGCTTCTTTGCGATATCATCCATCCTTACATTTTTATGCCGTGGCATAAAAACATTACGTTACCACGTCTGTAATTAGTCCTTTTGAGTTTTTGCCGATAAGCCGTTTTGTTTACCGTATTCATATTCTAAAATTTATACTTGCAAAGTTACAAAAATAAAAACCACCTTTCTCTTTCTGTAGTTTTTACTAACTTTGCGAGAAAGACAATAATTTAACAACAAAGAAGATTATGGTAAAAATAACGAAAGAAGCTGCTTTAGAATATCATTCAAATGGCAGACCAGGAAAGATAAAGTTAAGCTCACCAAACCTTACCATACACAAACCGATCTGAGTTTAGCTTATTCGCTCGGCGTGGCCTATCCCTGCCTGGAGATTCAAAAGCGACCCAGGGATTCCGATGTACAAATATACAGACAAAGGCAACTTGGTAGCCGTTATTAGTAATGGTACCGCCGTACTGGGCCTTGGCGACATAGGAGCCATGAGTGGCAAGCCCGTGATGGAAGGTAAAGGATTGCTCTTTAAGATATATGGAGGTATCGACGTTTTTGACATCGAAGTGGCGGAAAAGGATCCTGAAAAGTTCTGCGAAGCAGTAGAGAGAATAGCCCCAACATTTTGGAGGTATCAATCTTGAAGATATCAAAGCGCCCGAATGTTTCCATAGAGAAACGACTCAAAAAACTCTGGATATTCCGGTTATGCACGACGACCAGCATGGTACGGCCATTATTTCTGCAGCAGGATTAAAAGAATGCCTTGGAAGTTGCAGGCAAAAGATATCAGCAAAGTTCGTATTGTGGTAAATGGCGCTGGCGCAGCCGCCATCAGTTGCACCCAACTCTATTGCGCGTTAGGTGCCAAGAAAGAAAATATCGTGATGCTCGACTCGAAGGGAGTCATTACAAGCGATCGAGAGAAGCTGACAGAACAGAAAAAGCTATTTGCAACAAACAGAAAAGATATCCACACTTTGGAAGAGGCTATTAAGGACGCAGACGTGTTCGTAGGCCTTTCTAAAGGCAATATTCTTACCCAAAGATATGGTTCGCTCGATGGCAGATAATCCTATCGTATTTGCCTTGCCAATCCCGTTCCCGAAATTTCATACGACGAAGCCATGGCAAGCCGTCCCGACGTATTGATGTCAACGGGACGAAGCGATTATCCTAACCAAATCAATAATGTAATCGGCTTCCCCTACATATTCAGAGGTGCCTTGGACGTTCATGCACGGGCCATCAACGAAGAGATGAAAATGGCCGCCGTACATGCGATAGCCGATTTGGCCAAAGAGCCTCGTTCCTGATGTTGTTAATGACGTCTATCGCGTTAACGATTTAACTTTCGGCCCCAATTATTTTATTCCCAAACCGGTTGATCCACGACTTATAACAGAGGTCAGTGCCGCCGTAGCTAAAAGCAGCCATGGAAGAGTGGCGTGGCCTGTACTCAATAACAGATTGGGAAGCTATAAAATAATCTGATGCAACTGTTAGGTCAGGAAACAAAGCTGACCCAAAAGTTGCATGATACAGCCAGACGTCATCCGCAGCGAGTCGTTTTTCGCGGAGGGCGGACACCCTAATGATGAAAGCGGCCGTACAAGCTAGCAAGGAAGGCGTTGCCACCCCATCTTGTTGGGTAATCCGGACCGACTGAACCGTTTGGCTCAACGTCTCAAGCTGAATCTTGAAGGAATTGAAATCGTTGATATGCGTGCCGATCAGGAGCAAGGAAGGCGGGCAACTTTCGTAAAACACTTGGCAGAACGGAAAGCACGACAAGGATATACATTTGAGGAGGCCTACGACAAGATGTATGAACGCAACTATTTTGGTATCAGTCAATGGTTGAACAAGGTGATGCGGACGCTTTTTATCACAGGTCTTTACACCAAGTATTCCAATACTATCAAAGTAGCTAAAGAGGTCATAGGAATCGCTCCGGTTACAATACGTTTTGGCACAATGCACATCCTCAACGCAAGAAAGGAACTTACTATTTGGCCGATACGCTGATTAATCGCCACCCGGACGAGAACACCCTGTATGACATTGCTAAACTAAGCGCGCAGAGTGTCCGCTTCTTTTAATGAAGAACCCGTTGTGGCCATGATCAGTTATTCTAATTTTTGGTACGGATGATGTGGGCTCTCCGCAGAAAGTTCATCAAGCCGTAGCACACCTGAAAGATTTCCCCGACTTGGCGATTGATGGTGAAATGGTCAACTTCGCGTCAATAAGGAATTGAGAGACGACAACATTCCTTTACACGCCTCAAAGGCAAGGATGTCAACACGCTTGTTTTTCCCAACATGTCTTCGGCCAACGGATCGTATATGCTATTAAAAGCACTTGATCCAAACGTAGAGTTATAGGCCCAATCCAGATGGGGTTGAACAAAGCCTTTTCACTTTCACAGACTTTGAAGCTTCGGTACGCGATGTTGTCAATATCACAGCAGTAGCCGTAATCGACGCGTATAGTTGAAAAGATTACAGAACGTACAGGCGTTAGTTGTGATATCCTCATCACTAACGCATCTGTTTTTGTTTCTTCACATAATTGATATAGAATATCCTACGATTCGCATGCAATCAACGGTAAGCCTGGCCATATTCTTAATGTCAGGCTTCAGCAATACTAATATCCGTGACAATATCAAGGTATGCAGAATAAAAGTAAAAAGACTTTTCTGCAAACCTTAAAAAGTCCAGCAGGATGCCATAGATACAAACAGAGACGCATTTACGACACATTACGCAAGATGGTAAGCAAAACAAACATCTCATAACACTGCAAAACCATCATTGCCGACAAGGATGTAGCCAACTATCAAAAATGGTATGGGCTGCTTGGTGTGAAAAGCAAACCAAGAACTCAAAGAGAAAAACTCATCTCGCTTGAGGATTTAGCAAAGGAAAGCAAGGGTGCCTGGAACTTACCCCAAGACCCTCGAGACCAAATGCAATCATGCCCTATTATTATGGCTACAAGGGAAGCAAGTCGTCCGACATCAGGTATCACCTCTCCTGCCTCTCTTTCTCTACCTCCATGGTTCAGGTCCCAAGGAACATGAATGGGCAACAGGATTGAAACTCGGAAACATGTTCAGGATTCGCCTTCTATCTATTTCATTTCCACAGATTCCCAACGAAGGCGATTACTATCGTTGGTGGCGTTATCAAAGCAATACGCATGGGAAAAACTCCTTCGACAAACACTCGCCGAAGGCAAAGCGGATGCCAACCGAATCTATGTCTTTGGCATCTCAGAAGGAGGATATGGTAGTGCAACGACTCGCTTCGTTCTATGCAGACTATTGGGCTGCGGCAGGGCCGATGGCTGAGGTGAGCCTCTCAAGAACGCGCCTGTGAAAGACTGCGCCAACATGGGATTCTCCTTTCTACAGGAGCCGATGACACCGGATTCTATCGTAACACTCTCACTTATTATACCCAAATCGCGTTCGATTCGGCACAGTTGGCTCGTCCCTTTCTGCTGACAAACGACCTCTCTTCCGTCATCGCATCAATCTCTCCTACCGGGTATGCAGCACAGCATCGACTATCGCCTCCACAACTCATGGCTCAAAAACTTCATTCGCAATCCGATATCCAAAGACGGTACTATGGGAAGATTTTTGAAATGGATGGCCGCCACCGCTCTGGTTTCCTACAATCACGCGTTGGCTCGTCCCTACTGAAAATCGCACCTATTATGAAATGAACATTGTTGACAATATTATCCGCCTCAACATTAGTGATGTTGAATATACCGCTACGGAGAAAAGATAAGCGATGGAATATTGAAAATGAAGTTCTGTCGAGACTTATAAGAAGTCAGAAGGCGGAAAACTGCGGTATCTATCTCAACGACCAATTGGTCGATATGAAAAAGAACGACCATCATCGTCAATGGCAAGCAGGCATATCATGGTAAAAGTTACAGTGCTAATTTGCAGTGATGATTAATAGTTGCTACATATTTCGATCCCTATCGAGTTTTTCAGGCAGCCGTTGATATAGCTATTAAGATAACATAGAATATTGCTTTTCTGCAAATGTTTTTACCTCCATAAAAATAGGCTGAACCCCAGTTTGGGATTCAGCCTTTTAGTTTTCTTTGGTTTACGACTGAAATATAAAACCATAGGCAATGATGTTTAACTTTCGCATCATTTATAAATGATGCCGCCTCTAAGTCCTCGGTAAACACGGTTTTGTTCGGTATTGCAGTTTGCCATAGTTGTCGATGGCGACTACCGCACTTTAGCCTCCGGATTCTTGAGTTTATAGACGAAGTCGTGGGTAGAAATCTGGCTATAATTGTCTCGGATTGCGATTGACAACTCTGATATGATAGGCTTTGCGCCCATGCGTCGGTCTTGAAGTAATCGGCATACGATAAGGTCAGTATCGCCACTATAGACTCCATTTTCATAAACCTGTATTTTCCAATTTATATCGTAGTTCCAGACGTTGGCTACAATATGGTCTTGATAATCCATAACCATACGTACCATGATCGTCACCCCATGAACCATTGCGACGATGCAATCTGATTTTGGAAAGTCTTTGGTCGAATCAGGTGCTTTTATAATAGTTATTTACGACTTTGTTGCCATTAATTTCATATACTTGATAGCCGTTAGGGGTTCCTTCTCCACAGATATTAGAATGCCACTCATGCTCCACACGCCGCGCCGTGAATATCGCTCCGCGAAAGTATAAAGGTTTCGTTCCATGGAAATTCTCCTGATAGTGGGTATGTCCGAGAGCATGAGCAGATTGGTACAGCCTTTTAAGAAGTTCCATCATCTGCGTGCGATTCTTATTGTTTGTCTGCCGCCAAGGTATGTGGTAATAGACTACGACCATCTTGTCTTTCGAGCACATATTGTAGGTCGCTTTCTCATCCATGCCAATACTTCATCAGTAATGCCTCCTTTGTGTCTCTTTGGTTGCATTATAGAGAATGTTGTCCAAACAGATGAAAGTGGACGTTTCCTCGATTGAACGAGTAATTAAGTGGTCCGAAATTCTACTGGAAGATCTTTGTTATATCATTTCCACTTCACCCGTTGCCTTATCGTGATTACCTATCGTCACAAAGAAGGGCATTGAGGTTGAGTTCATCAGTACCCGCATGGGTTAGTAAGTTCCAAATGGGCTTCATCAACAATATCACCGAGACAAAGTCCATAGATAGGAAGCTTGCTGTTGTCGACGGTCGTTTTAATATCGGGCATCGTCTCCGTCCGAAACTCGCTCCACATCGATTGCTTTTTAACTTGCGGATCGGCCTGACAAGCAAATTGAAATGCGTTTCGTCACTGTCTAATCAGGTTAGTTTAAAAGTCATACCGCTTCTCGTTGGCTTTCAAAAGCTTTTATAGAAGGCCGTAGAGCTGGCCTTATACCCTGTTGGAATGGAATAGCTAACATACAGCGCGCCACTCTGGCGTTTCATCTGATACCAGCCTTCTGGTATTTGGTGACTACGCTCTGAAAGCCATCTGTCACTACTATTCCTAGTGATTCCTCGTCCTTGATCGTCGGTTATCTGTCCGTAGAGATCGCTGCCGGCATCAGGCTTTGAAAGTTGTTCTGAACCGCCTTGGCCTGGAGGTGTAGGCGATGGCGTATCACTGGGCGAACCACATGACACCACAGGGGTGTTAGCATTATCATGGCGAATGACAACGAGAGGATTTTTCTTGATTTTAATTTTTCATATGCGTTTGATTATTTTACAGAAACTAGCAAGATCATCAATGGCAAAGCGTTTATTGCCCTGGTGGTGCAGGTGATGCGCGTATCGGCTAGAAGCACCAATAATCTTGAAAAGGAAATCTTCCCGATTCACTACCTTGGCTTTTTACATGCTTATAAGCATACGTGGTAATAGAAGGCGTTCCTGCTCCTTCTGACACTATGACGAGGCTTCCACCCTGCTCTTTCTACCCATTCAGCCACCTTTAAGGATACTTCAATATCGATCTTGTCAGTACCGAGTTCACTGAAGGTTGGCGTTGTTATCTTTCCTACGGCACTTGCCGTACCGAGCTTGATATATCCTGGACGCCTCATATGCCTTAGAGCCTTCCCATCCATCAAGTCCCTTAGAAATAAGATAAGAGTGGGCCATTGTAGTAAGAGAGGTCGTTGGAGCATCCTAGCTTTAGCCATACGAGCTTGTAAATTACCAAGAGGTTCTGGGGCTATATTCTTTCCATTGTCATCCTTACTCCATACAGGCATGTTAGCCGGGTTGGTCGATAACAAAATCTCCACCATAAATACAAAAGATCAAAAATGTTGCTCAAGTATAATCCGGTCATTAACCACGGTGTTTAAGCTACAGATTCTATATCTAGCTGATCGGTGTTTGCCACTCATAGAGGCATGTATACAAGACCATAGTTGTAGATTTGGATAATGGTCATAGTTGTTTATGTCGGTGATGGTTATGGGAAGAATGCTCTTGATGGATTTTTGGGAGGCTCGGCAAGGAAGCCGTATGTGACAGACCTTTCTGCCGTATACTACACGAGCTGTAAGTGAGCATCTTCCCAATGCGGCACTTGTAGTAGACCACTTTCATGTAACCAAGCTTATGAACGAAAAAGCTGGACTTGCTAAGAAGACAGTTATGGCATGTGGAAAAGGACGTCAACAAGCGTAAAGTAATCAAAGGAACACGTTGGTTATTACTCTGAAATGGAAATGATATTTTTGATTATGCACACAGAAATAGACTGGAGAATGCCTTGAACCTAAACCGTCCGCTAATGATTGCTCATTATCTCAAGAGAAGATCTGAAGGAAATATGGAATCAGGGTAGTAAGCAAAAGGCTAAAAGCTGTGTTGGATGAATGGGTAAAGCAAGCTATAGAATCTAGAAATACAGCCATTAATGAAAAAATGGCATCAACTATTAGAGCATACAAGACATACATATTAGCATGGTATGACCATTACATAATCAAATGGAACAACAGAAGGAATTAACAACAAAATAAAAGGTTTTGAAAAAGACAGATATATGGGTTCAGAAATGAAGAATACTTTCCACATTAAGACCATATGCACTGCATGATAGGCGTCTACGCATTTAACGGAAGAACCATTTTAACAAGGTCTTTGCCGGTCTTGCCAAGAACGGAAAGAGTACCATGGGCTGGTATCATGGATTCAAGTTGCATCTGCTTTGTAATGATTCAGGTGAAGTGATAACATTCTGTCTTACAGGCAAACGTAGATGACAGGGACGTGCAGAGTATGGACGGGCATTTATAAAGGTCTCTATGGAAAGGTGACATTTGCTGACGAGGATACATCAAACAGGAACTCTTCGAGAATCTCGTTCAGTCAAGGTATTTTTGAGAATAAGCTGGAGGCACTGCTCTGTACATGTGGAAAATTCAAGGCAGTTAGAACTGTTCAGCATACTCAAGCTTATCCAGAACTTGCGTAAAATCTGCAAGTTTCGTACCCTAAAGATAACAAAACTCGGCATAAGTGACAAAAAGAGACCTAAAATCTCTTGTATCTCTTTATCTACAAGGGAATGGGCCTTTAAGTCTTGAATAATGACTCTCTCCTTTCTGCTAATGCCCTATGTAAGTTTAATTTTGCTTTCAAAAGTAGAGTTGAGTGCTCCAATTCATTGTTTGTATTCAGCATTTGCAGCTCAGAAGTCATAGAATGTCCATAACCACGGCATATTCTCTCTTAAGCTCATATATGCACTTCTTGTGTTCTTATGCACATAATGCGTTTTCCATCTGCCCCTTTTGCCCTCGTTTTATAAAGTCTTTCCATTTCTCATCCATGCAGTCAAAGCTCCCATAAAGAATCTTTTGTCTGTATGGCAAGCATTTAGCTATGCCTCAACAATTCTTGTGACGCTTGTAATTTGGGGTGCAATTTCAGTTTTGTTCTTATCGTCACAACCTGGTGGAACTGACAATGTTGGAATCTGTACTGGTAGAACTCTTGGCGAAGCCCCTTTAAAAGCATCGCTCACTATGCCTAAAATATTATATCCATGTAACTCAAGATATGAAATACCTTCTCTGTAATCTGCAATTGTTTCTTTCTTATCAATGAACTTATACCATAGCACGCGACCCAATATGTGATCTTTCATTATAACAACACCAAACTTTCTGCCCCAGTAAGTAGCATCCATTAAGACTACAACATTACTGAAATCAATTGGGAAGGTTCTCCTTGTATTCTGATGACAGATGGCGGTGAATCGTACGAGTTGATACGCCAAAATCTCTGTGCAAGGTCGGATACAGTCAGATTCCCTAAGGAATATGCAGAATTAACATCTTCTTTTTCAAGCGACGACGTCCCTATAAAAATAGCGTTTACAGTCTTTGCAAAACCAACGCTGATAACCATTCTCCTTACCTTTTTAATGGTGCGATGAGAACCGCAATAAAAGCAGATGTCATCGAAAAAGTTTTGTTTGCCCAAAACTATAAGTAAATAAAGGGATTACAAAGAGTTTTAGGTCTCTTTTGTCATATAAAGCCGAAAACTTGCAGATTTGGCGAAAGATTTAGAGAGGTATTTTACTGAATTACAGAGATTAAACGCCTATTTAAGGACCGACTAAATAAAAGAATCTCTTTTTGTAGAACAGCAACTATCTTAAAGACTCCGTTCCCAAAAACAACCGTAGTATTTACAACCGATTATTACTCAATATTTTTATAGATAATAAGTCAGAAATATGGTTGTTATTTTTAATTGCACATTCTAAAAGGTGAAGATTTAACGCTTTTATTGATTATTAACTCAAAAAGGACATCAACTTGGGTCGTTTCTTCTCTTTTCCTTGCTATTCGTTTCCGATATTCCACTTTTGTTTTGGTCTATCTCATATGTACTGCAAAGGTATTGATTTTTGTTTGATATTGCTCCTTGCTTGCTCCTTGTCGTAGATTAATTTTCACACAGGAATTTTTGTTCTCTTTCTATAGGGGCTTGAAACAATCCATTTATTGGAAACAATTAAAGACGGAGCTGGTTTGCCCCAGTGCTTTTTAAGAAACAGGGCAATTATTTTATCTCCACAAAGGCTCTTGTTCCCAATTATGAGGAAAGCCTAATAAACGAGTTCTTACTGATGGGTATTTCGATAAAAGCTGCTTGAAATCTGCAACAAAAGTGTTGCCCATAGAAATGGAGTTAAGCCAATACACCACATAGCAGAGTTGCGGATAAAGTGTTTGTTCACGGAACGAGAAATCCGTAATCCATGTGTTTGGCATACGCATAGGCATCATTGGCTTGACAGGAAAGACCCGATTTGACAGTCTTGAATGATGGGCGCAGCAATTACGAAGTACGGGTCTGGGTACGGATTAAAAGGCTAAGTGATTATTTTCAGTCATTTAGCCTTTTTAATTATCTAATTTTTCCCCACATTTTCCCCACAGCTGTCTATTTATATACAGGGCAACCGCATCAAAATAACGTTAGCTTAGGAAACAAACGTAGTTTTCAACCTCCTCCTCTCCCTTATTGTCCATTTTCCTAAAACCATTGGTCCAAATCGAAACTACTACCCCATAAAAATTGATTTTTGCCCCATATAGATTCAAATTTCCCTTGCAGGGTAATATTTTTTAAGAAACATGATTTTTTGACAACAGGCTATTATTCAGACAAATACAAAAATTATGCATTTTTAAGGGGGATATTGTAAATTGTTGAAAACTTCTCATCCTGTATCCACCCCACTTATCCCTATTAATACAAAAATCGACAAGTATTGATTATCAGGTTATTGACATTTTGATGCGGTTGCCCTGATTTATATATTTTAGAAACATATTTTTCCGTAAAGTTATGTACCTTTGTCGGCAAATAAAGATATTCTCGTCAAACAAATATAAATAATATAAACATGGAAAAACAGAAAAACAAATCGTAGTTTTTGAGTATAGCTTTAGTTTGCATTTTCATCTTGGTATTTTCATTGTTCCATAAATCAGCGACAAAAGATAGCGCAAATCCTCCTTTAACAAATGTTTTGACTGATAGCATTTCTCAAATTGTCTCAGCTTGTCCTGGCGAAATTGGTGTGGCGGTTATTGTTAATAACAGAGATACGGTTAAGGTCAATAATAAGAGTGTTTATCCTATGATGAGTGTGTTTAAGGTTCATCAGGCATTAGCTCTTTGTAATGACTTTGACAATAAAGGAATTTCACTTGATACCTTAGTAAATATAAATAGGGATAAACTTGACCCAAAGACTTGGAGTCCTATGCTGAAAGATTATTCAGGGCCAGTCATATCATTGACAGTGAGAGATTTGCTGCGTTATACTCTTACTCAGAGTGACAACAATGCAAGCAACCTTATGTTTAAGGATATGGTTAATGTCGCTCAAACAGATAGTTTTATAGCCACACTCATTCCTCGTTCAAGTTTTTCAGATAGCTTATACGGAAGAGGAAATGTCGGCTGACCATAACAAGGCTTACTCTAACTATACATCTCCTCTTGGTGCTGCAATGTTGATGAATCGTTTGTTTACTGAAGGTCTTATCGATGATGAGAAACAAAGTTTCATTAAGAATACGTTAAAAGAATGCAAAACAGGTGTAGATAGGATAGCAGCTCCACTTCTTGATAAAGAAGGGGTTGTTATAGCGCATAAGACAGGTTCAGGTGATGTTAATGAAAAATGGTGTTCTTGCAGCTCACAATGATGTTGCCTATATATGTCTGCCTAATAATATCAGTTATACCTTAGCGGTATTTGTTAAGGATTTCAAGGGAAATGAATCACAAGCGTCACAATATGTTGCGCATATATCAGCTGTAGTATATTCTTTATTAATGCAAACTTCAGTAAAATCTTAAACTGCACTTGCTTTGATAATTAATGATAAACAATCTAAAAGCACTCTAATCGTTATCGGAGTGCTTTTAGATTACTAATCAAATTGCTTCTATTATAATTTGAATCCTCTACTTTTTCTTTTCTTCCTGTTGCGGCACTCTTGCTCCATATCTAAGCCTGTGCCATTGCTCCCTGAACCAGTCGGCAATCGGCTTCCTGTTTATTGTCAGGTTCAGCCTGCTTTCATCGTCAGGGTCATTTTCCACCCTTAAAATATCATCCTTTATATCAAAGTTCCGCCTGTGTTGCTCGGAATAGATTTTTACCGCTACATTTCAGGGCTTCTTTTTGACTATAAGACTTTCAGTCATTTCTTTTAGAGAATCCCAGCATGGCACAAAAACTTTTCCATGCGCAGCATTTCCCTGAACATCGGAAACCACCTGAAAGCCTTGTCTATGATTCTGGCGAGCCGTGACAGTTCTTTTTTTCTTTCATGTCAAGTTCCTGCCTGTGCATTTCTCTGAGATTGTGGATTTGCGTATCATGCTGTTTCTGCATCTGCTGTACTTGGCTCTGCAATTTTTTTCAATATTGGTGTTCCGTTTTGAAACCTCGTCTTGCAGTTTTTCGTTGGCACGTTCCAGTTCTTTTCAGTTTTCCACTCCCGAAAAGAGAAGCAACTCCACTAGTTATGGCTGTCGCTGCCGTGGTGGCTGTCTTCTTTAACTTGTCAGTGCGTATTTCTGATTTCACCTGTTTCAGTTCCTGCTCGGCAAGATTTATCTGTTCTTCTTTGTGCCGTTTGGCTGCATCCATGCGTTGCAGTTCAGCTTTCTGCTTCTCAATGATAAAGTCGTTCCGTTCCAGATGCTCCTTACCAGTGACAGCCTTTGACTGCCCGCGTTCCATCAGCAGGATGTCGGATGCAAGGGTCTGCATCTGCATCATGTCATCGTCATTGAGCTTTCGGCTCTTTCCTGTTTCGTGGTTCATCCAGTCGAAAACGATATGGGCATGATAGTTCGGCTTGAACCATCTGTCCCCGACTTTGAAGCTTTTCCCTGTCTTCCGCTTCCGGCTGACCGTTCAGCCAATGCCCTTCATCCTTGTGCAGGAAGATTTGCAGCGGTGTGATTCCCCAGCGTCTTTGACACTCCTCACCGAATTTACGCACGTCTGCCAGTGTGGTGTCCGACCTGACAAGCAGCACTCCTTCACGTATGGGGGAGCATCCCGCAATCTTGACTATTTTTACCGTTCTTGCCTTTGCGTTCACGCTCCTTTTTCCTGCATGGCACGTCCGGTCTTTTTCCTTTACCATCTGTCTGATATTGTCATAATGCATCCGCAAATCCGGACTGCCGAAGTCGGGATTTATCCACTGTTCGTTATCGGTGGATAGTTCAGGAACGACATAGATTCTGGACTCTCCGATGTGGCGCATGTATTCGGCAGTCCTCCTGTTGTGAGCCTCGCTCGATGCGATGTTGCAGGGCTTGATATGTATGCTTGATTTTGTTGCCATAGATACTTGTTTTTTTGGTTTTGTACTTTATTGTTTGCTTTTTCCGCTGTCCGTAAACGCATGGGGTTCTTAGGGGTGCAACCCATAAGCGGAGATTGCAAAGAGAGGGTCACTCTTTGCTCTGGGTTCTCAGGGAGAAACGCCCTGAGTGGGTCATTAGGGTGAAAACCCTAATCCCTCAGGGAGAGCCCACAACTACGTAAGCGGAGCGTGTAGTTATAGTGGGCTATATCAATAGCAAGCCATTGTCTGCAAACTCCAGCCTACGGCTTCCGCTCTCCTCCGTCAGGGAGGTTTTTTTCATCATCGTTGCCGATTGGAGATGCACCGACCAGCACAAGGTCTAAATCGTCTATCAGTTTTTTGCAGGACGGGATTCTTCTCTATCATCCGCTGGAGGATTCTCTCAGCCTCGACCAAGTGGTTGGCTGTACTCATCACCTTGCCCTCCCGTATCTGAAAGATAATCCAATCGGCTATGTCGATATGGGCTTCTTTTTGTTTCGGGGTGGCATTCCCTTTCGATGATGTCCGAAACCACCACCTTACAAAAGTACATGCTCTCGGCTCGCTGTTTCCACTCGGCATAAGCATCGGCATCGGGAAAGAGAAGCACGGTTCGCCCTGACAGTACACGGGTTTCTCTTCTCTCATCTGACTCTTACCACCCGTAGCCAGCCATACATAATCGGGGAAGATAGCAGAACCGATAACGGCACTCTTCTCGGATTCCACCAAGACCACCACCTTGTCGGGATGCGTTTTTCAACAAGTGTTCCCCGAAAAGGCATTGGGATAGTTGCCAATCCTCTGCCAACACACGCTGCTTTTTTTCAATATGCTGTGTATCCAGTTCACTGCCGATGTCTGTCCTCCCTTGATACGGTGTCCGTCTTCGGGATTGTACTGCATCACCTTTCCCGTGCGTACCTTGCCCGTCCTGTCTATCTGCCAAAAGATAACAGAGCCGTCACGGGTAGCCCCCAAACGGTATTCCTCCAACAACCGCTTCAACACCTCTTTCGCCTTGTCGCCATAGTAGGAAAGTAAGGAGTGTGAAGAGGAAACGGAAGAAATTGCTACGCTCGCTTTGCGACTTCTCCACATAGTGAGGGGAATATAGCCGATGGCTGTCGGCTTACTTTGCTGCTTCACTTTCTTCTGCTCTGCTCTTTGCCTGTCAAAAGAGAAATCATTAGTAGTTCTGTGTTCAGGATGCTCTTGAAAAATACTCTTTTCGGAGTGTAGTGATACCCACAACCGCTTTCGTGGTTACATCTGCCGACCGATGGATGCAACGGCACATTATTTTTCGTCCACGTAATAGACGAAAGAATGCCTGTCTCCGCATTTTGGGGGCAGGTATGCCGTGTTGCCGTTCCTTTATACTTCTGTAATGAATAATTGCCCATAGCTTAGTCCGTTTTTTTGATGGTTGATTGTCGGCTGTCCCATCCTGTCCCATTGTCCCACACTCTAAGGGTTGGGACAGTGGGACACTGGGATACCTGCGTTTTTACTCTCTTTGCTGCGCTGGATGATACGGTTTACGGTGGACTTGCCACAATTCACCTGTGAGGCTATCTCCCTGACGGACTTGCCCGATTGGGAGAGTTGCAGAATTTGGCAATCCCTTTGGCTTGATTCATTGTCGCCCAATTTTTTTCAAGTGTTCCTTTTTCCGTGGAATAGCCCCTGAACACGAACTGCAAGAAAGCATCCACCTTGTCAATCTCGTAAACGATTACATTATCCGCATCATGAGAGAACGTGCCATAGCGCACTTTAAGCTGCTTCACATAGCGAAGCCCTCCGTCTTGGGCACTTTTTTTCCAATGGTGAACACGCTGTCAAAGAAATTGTAGAGCCGTTTGCTTCCGGCAAGGTCGTTGGATGTGATGGGACAATCCAAAAGAGCGTTTGGGCGTATGTGCTAGGACAAGGATAGAGAGCGCATATCTCTTTTTGAGATTGTTCAGCTGAATCATCAGCCGTCCTGCGGCATCGCCTTTCTCCATGGCGCAACACAGGTAGGTAAGATTGTCAATGATGAAAATCTTGCAGTCGGTCTGCACAGCCATCTGTTCAATGCCGCCTATGATAGCTTCCTCAAAGTTGGCATCCAAAAGCTGGTTGCAGTCAATAGACACCCGATAGAGTTTGTCGGGAAAGGTGTAGAGCTCTCCATGCTCGTTGGTATAGCGGAGCTGGAACTGCTTTTCGGACAGTTCAAAGTCCAGATACAGCACATTGTCGGTTCGGGCGATGCGGTCGGCTATCTGCACGGCAAGGATGGACTTGCCCACGTTGGAATCGGCAAACAAGCAGGAGAGTTCCCCTCGTACCCAAAAAGCTGTCCCACAGCGCACGGGGCGTAGGCAATAACGATGCTTCAAGAATGGTTTGGTTTGCCGTCTTGATATTCATCATGCCTACACTGTCGGGCATACCGTTATGCGCTTGGGATGCTTTTGTGAGGTCGCCACGTATCAGGTTGATATAGTTCTTATCCTCTTCCATATCATTCACCAGTTACGTGGGTTGGGCTTGCGACGGTGGGAAGAGGATAAGGACTTGTTCAGTTCCTCGTCTGACAACGGTATGGGATTCTTTCGGGCGGTTTCCAGCCACTTGTCCAGTTCGTCACGGTAAAGGCAATAGCGTTTGCCGGGCTTGGTGGCGAGGGATTGTCCCTTCTGACAGTTTCATGTAGAGCGTACCCTTAGGGATACCTAAATACTCTGCTGCCTCGTCCACAGACATGGGCACGTGGGTGTCCACCGTTTTGGCATTGTTCACACTGCGCTGCTCGGCGAGCAGGCTTTTTCAGGCTCATCACTTCGTCTCGAAGCTGAGCGACAACCTCAGGGGAGGTCGTTGAAGGTAAGAATTGATTTTTTTCCATTCGCGTACTCGTCTCTTTTTGTAAGACTTGGCGCAAAGGACTGAAATGATATATCCGTGAATATCTCCACGACACGTCATTGCAAAATAATTCCCGAATAATTAAGCCCAGCCATAAATGACGGGTAAAATTACTCGGGAAACGATGTAAAACAGGCGGTTATGAGTTACCGGATGGTTGTCGTTGGTGTCGTGATTATCCTAATTCCGCACATAATCCTCGGGATAGTGGAAATCAAGTTTGCCGTTTTCGGGTTCATCAATGGGAATTTCCGTCTTTAACGGCTCTACCTTGAAATTCTTGATGGTTGATAAGTCTGTATCAGCAAACGATTTTCGGGAAAAAGGGCTTTGATGAACTTGGCACGGTTATCCCCATTGTAGTATCTCTTGTACAGGAAACGCTCAGAGATATTCCATACGAAGTGACGGAGTGGAATGTTGTTGATGTCTTTGGTAAACGGTCTTTGTATGGGCTTCGGGGTATAAGTGTTAAGATTCATCCATTTGTCCACCCTCAGTACAGATGTGGTTCACGGTTTCTTGGTCGGCAATGCGAGGCAGGTAATAATGGCAATACTCCATGACCATGCGGATGCGCTCTTCCTTTTCCCGTTGCTCTCTGCTTGCGTAATTGGCACGGTTCTTTTCGTGAAGATCCGGGGCGATAGTAAAGCTCTATCGGTTGTGTTTGGATAAGTGTCTCTTCTTTTTGTCGGGGATGATTCGGGTACAGGCTCAGGGACTGATGTAGGTCCAGGCACAGATGTGGCTTCTTCAAGTGTATTTTGTGACAGTTCTTCCTGCACCTCTATGGCTTCGGCAATCGTTTCTTTCTTGCCGAACTTGATTTTGTAGATTTCGTATGTATCAAAGATAAGTGTCTGAAAAGGAGAGATAGAGCAACCATCCCAACAGGTTACAGCATACGAATACTATCCACCTGACAAAGTTGTCTTGGTTGAAGCTGTCCGCTATTACCAGCGTGGCAATGGAAGATATTAGGACGATGGCGAAGCCGACAAAGCCCAAGATGATGTATTTGTCCTTGATTGATGATTCCATATTTCGTTGAGAGATTGAATGTTCCTGTATTATTTTTGTGCAAAGTTAATGCTATTTTTTTCCCAATTACTGCCCGTTATTTGCGGTTAGAACGGTCTTTTTTTCAATGTATTTCACGAAATGTCATCATATCATACTCTGTTTCATACTCTGAGGGGCTTATAAATGGTGGCATCAAGCCAAAAAAACATAGAGGGGCGATTATAGCCTTGTAGCCATAACCGCCCCTCTGAATACCTGTCAATGTGAGACATTTATGCCTCCTTGCGCTTCAAGGTTATCTTGTCCACCACCTGACACATCTGCTGCGCTGCTATCTTGGAATAGATTTGTGTGGTGGTAATGTTCTTATGTCCGAGATAGGCTTGGATGACAGCCATGTCCGTTCCCATTTCCACGTGCAGGCTTCCGAAGCTGTGGCGGGTACAGTGAAAGGTGATTTTCTTGGTTATCCCTGCTGCCGTGAGCCACCGTTGGAGTGGTCCTTGCAGCATCTTGTCCTTGAAATCCTCAAAGATAAGTCCCTCGCCCCGTTCTCCCAGCAGTCCATAGGCTTCATCACTGATGGGGTTATGCACTATTTCTTTGGTTTTTCTGCATACGGGTGGTAACGAACATCCTGCCGTTGGTGTATGGTTGTATCTGCTGCCACGTGAGCTGTCTGATGTCGCTCTTTCTCAGTCCCGTAAGACAGGCGAAAAAGAAAAAGCTTTTTCAAGACCTCCTCCTCACAGGGTGTTTCGGCAAGCCGTATCAGTTCCTCTTGGCTCAAATGCTCCCTGATGGTGGGAATGCACTCGATGCGGTCTAAGAAGCCGTTTGGGTTCTCCTTTATCTTCCTGTCACGGTAGGCGGTGTGCAGCACGGCACGGAAAGTTGACCAATAGCCTGCTGCGGAGTTGATGTGCAGCTTTTTGGTTGGTGTGGATGGATTGGGGTGCATCAAGCAGGTATTCCATGAACTTGCGGCACAAATCCACATCCACCTCCTCAAAGGTGCATTTGCCGTTCACGAACCGCTGGAAATGCTTGTATACGTGCTGCCACTTGATATTCTTGCGGTCAGCCAGTCCTTTGAAATAGGCAAGAAATCGCCCTTCATCTTGGTCTTGTCAAAAAGCCGTTGTTTTCATTGAAAATGGCTTCGTAGCGCTGGTTGCGCAGGATGACCGCTTTCTTCATCATGCGTGCGTTGAAGTCCCGTTCCTGCTGGTTTGCAGGTTTGGCGAAGATGTAAATTCCTAAGGCTTCACGTGTAATCACTCTCATGGTGACATTGTCACGGTAGCCGGGATAGTAGTCAAGGCATAGTGAATACTGTGTCCCGTTCTTAATCTTGCGCTTACGCAAGGTAACTGTTTTGCATTTACTCATAATAATTATGTTTTTAATTGGTTGTATACATTTTGGAGTTGTATCCATGTTTCCGATGGCAAAGGAACAACGTGAAATATCCGTGAATACCTCCACGATACATCATTTTGAAATAATTTTCGATAATCCCGATTTTTCACGGTTATTTGTTCCTTTCAGCCATGACACGCTCCCACATCTGAGCGCAAAAAGCAGGTTTTTCACACCCACCTTTATCTTTTTCGATGTGCTTCACCTTGACGATATGGCAGATGTTGGCTGACGAAAGACCATAGATTTGCTGCACCTGCTCAACGGTATAGTAGCGTTCATCGTTCACAAGGTCAGTTCTGCGGAGTTCGTTCAAATGTGATTTGGAGTAATAGGTACGCCCGTACTCTCTTTTAGTGGGTATCTTATGGCGATAGGTGTAGGCACGGAGTGCGGTCGGCTTCATGCCGAACAGTTCCTCCACCTCCTCGGTCAGTAGCCAGTCGGTAATTTCGCTAATATCAACTGCCACACCGAAAAACTCGTCAATATGCTTCTTGCTGTAATAGTTCTTTCCTGCGATACGGCAGATGGGGATATGGTTACGCTTGGCGGAAGTGTAAAGCCATGACTGCTTTTACCTTAAAAGGGACATCACCTCCTCGCCCGAATAGAAGTCCAACACTTCTTCGCTTTCCTTTTCCCTTTTTTCTCTTTTGGCAGGTAAGGAAGATGAAGATGATTTCCTTGGTGTGGAGGTGTTGCCGGGCAGGATGCGGTGATAGGGATTGCCCTCCAACATCTGCTCGATGTCGGCTCTGCGGATGAATGCCATGCGGTTGCTGATGCGTGAGGCTTTCAGCTTGCCGATGGCTGCAAGTTTGTAAATGTACTGTCGGGAACAGCCCATGAGGATGGCTGCTTTTGGAAAAAGGTGAGATACTCCTGATGCTGTATCTCCATCAAGGGTTGGGCGACTTTGAAGAGGTTGTTCTTCTGCATCACTCTGGCTCGTTTGGCTTCTGCCTGACAAGCCTCACTGCAATATCTTTGCATACCGCTTCGGGTTACAAAGGACTTGCCGCAAAAACTGCATTTTTCTGGTTGCTTTCATACCGTTTTATCGTTTTAATGGTTCATTTCTTCAATCCTATATCTCTGAAATGGTAAACGGATGTGAACGGAAGTCAACCATTGTCGCTTTTTCTACACAGTGTGACTGTTTCCGCATATCAGGGGCGGTTATTGTCGCTTGTCGTAAACGGTTGTAAACCCTTGTCAACTGTCTGCACGGTGTGACAAAAAAACAAGCCCCGCAAATTCTCCACGTCAGAAATACGTCTCAAAAATATGTGGAAATTTGGGAAGCGACAAATGGCAACCGAAAAAGTGTTAAATTTTAGAATATGCTGGTAATTAAAGATTTACACTCGGATATTTCTGATTAGTTTTTGGTTGTTCTATGGTTATAAATACTTATCTGGTAAATATGTGGGTCACAGTTTTTATAAAAGTAATAAAGAAGAGGAATATCAAAATTGGCTACATTCAGTAAAAAGAATGATAGATACAAAATATGGGAGTTCTATTGAAAGACTTAGACCCTATGAGGAAAATATATCCCCGAAAAATCATATTAAAATATTAGGAATATTGGAGGGAATTAAGAATTTTCCTGAAAGAACCTGAAAAATGAAATCAAAGGAAAAAGTTCAGATGGAATAACTATAAATAATAGCCAAAGCAATATTCAAAATAATACTCAACAAATAATATTGAATATCTTTATAGATGCTATAAAGAGATGAAATTACGGGGAAAAGAATTAAAAAGAGTTGAAGGAAATAATGAAGAATTATGAAAAAGAATCCTGAAGAAACAAAATCAACACTCTTAGAAAAATAAAAGATTTGGTAAAAGATGTTTTGTCTAATATTATGGCTGAATATTATAACTAATCCTGATTTTTATTCAGCTTTTTAAATTATTAACTTTTGGAAGCATACAAATATCAGCCTATTAGTGAGTATTTTTGGAAGAATCTCATAAATGATGAATTGTGGTTTAATAACCCACGAAACTTTAATGATTGGTATGATTCAAATCTTCCTTTAAATATTGATTACACAAGAACAGAAATAGAAGAATTTATAAAACATTCTTTATTACAATAATTTTGGAAATCTTGAAAGATTTGAAGAAATGTTTAGTAAGGATATAGTCGTTTTATCTTCAAAAATAAATTAGAACGAGAAAAATACTTTTAAAGATATAACTGAACATTATATAAATAACTATATAGGGATTACTTGCTTTTCTAAAGAGGGAATAAATACTGGTTTATGGGGTCATTACGGAGATAATAAGGAGTATGTCTTGTTTTGATTCAGAAAAAGGATAAAAAGAATATTTTAAGAATTTATATAATGTAACTTATGTTGAGGAATTACCTTCAATAAAATTAAGATTAGAGTTTTTGCCTGATGATTTAAGAAGTTATCTAACAATAAAAACTACTAATTGGAAATATAGAAGATGAAATAAGATTGTTTCGGCATAAATCAGGAAGATATAAATATGTTTCCTAACTCTCTGACTAAAGTTATTTTTGGTATGAAAACAGATACCAAAGATATCAATAAAAATAAAATCTGTTTGTTTACTTAAAAACAAGGATATTAAGTTTTATAAAACTGAAGATGGAGGTGGTAATTTTTGTTTTTGAAAGAGTTTTTGGGTGAAATATTACTTTTTGTAAAATACAAATTTAACTGTAGAACGCAATATCAACTCCGTAGAACGCAATATTAACTCGGTAGAAACCAAAATCAAGTCCGTGAGGATACAATATATAAAGTCCGTAGGGCGCAATATAAACTAGAAATTTACTAAAAATTATTTGTTTAACCATTAAAAAGATAAGAAAAATGGCTACAAGATTTATTTCATTCGAAAAATTCAAAATTATTCCTTCATTTTTGAGAATATTTCAAAAATGATGTCCTGAAAAAGGAATTAGCTGAGTACAGCTATGGCGATAAGAAATCGCACAAGGCAAAGCCCTGTACGATACCGCCGCCAGATGTACGAAAACCAACAAACGCGAGACCTCCGAGAAGCTCTCGCGCTATACGGAAGTTCTCCAAAAAGCTCGAAGCCTTCAAAAATGTTTATGCTACCGACCGCAAAGCTAAAATCATCTACAAGAGGAGCCTAAAATCCTTATCGCCCTTCACATCAAGGGCGTGGCGCCTTGCGTACCAATAAGCTCCTTAGAAGACATCGAGGCGTTCTACAAAGGCTCAAAAGCCAAACCCGATTTGCTCGCTCCGCTGAACAAACTTAAAAATCACCGCTGAACATATCGAAACCCAGCTCACCGCCCTCGCCGATGTAAAAACGAAGCCGAAAGCCACTCCCGTCCTCGAAAGGGGTGAAAGTCAGCAGGCTACTAAGGACAAAGACGCCGCTTTTGCCGCCTTCGAGAAGTGGGTACGCGAGTTTTATGCCATCGCTAAAATCGCTTTGGAAGACAAACTCCAACTTTTAGAGTATCGGCAAGTTTGTGAGAGTTAAAAGGAATTTAGTAAAAACTATTTAAATACATGAAAATCATCAGGAATTAGTGTACGCACTACCAATCAGAACGGACAAGCGATGCAAGACATAGGAACCTTTGGCAACGCTTTTTAGCGAGCAACTTTTGGCAAAAATACCCAATAAGGTAAGCGATGCCATTTACAGCATCTACACTGATTACCAAAAGGACTATACCGAGCCTTTATACTTGTAGTAATAGGGTAGAAGTTACCACCTCAGCACGATTCCCGACGGCTTAGAGGGAAGAGAATTCCCTGAACAAACCTTTCAAAAGTTTGTAGCCAAAGGCGCAATGCCTCAAGCAGTAGGGGCGATGTGGCAACATATCTGGGACAACGACGCCACGCTCAATCGCACCTATATGACTATGAGTGCTACACCGAGGAAGTCTCAGCAAGGAGATGCCTCCGAAGTAGCTATTTTTATAGGCGTAAAAGAACAAAATAACCCTAGTAAACAAATGAAAAATTTATATAACGAAGCAGATAAGAACGAAATACTCAATCGGTTAGAAAATCTGAAAGTAGATGCCGTACGTCAGTGGGGAAAGATGAACATTGTACAAATGTTAGCCCACTTGAACGTTTCTTTAGAAACCCTTTAGGGAAAAACTTCCCCAAGCGGGCATTTATTGGTAGGCTTATAGGAAAATTGGTAAAAGAAAAAGGTTTATCAACGACCAGCCTATGCCTAAAAATTCCCCTACTGATAAGATGTATGTTATCACAGACATTTCTATGGAGGATTTTGAGAAAAGAAAAGCAACGAGCTAAAGAGTTGATCACCCTTTTTATAACAATGGAAGGGAAAAATGCAGTCAGCATCCACATTCTTTCTTTGGCAAACTCACTCTGACGAGTGGGGAATCCTGCAATGGAAGCATTTTTGACCATCATCTGCGACAATTTGGAGCGTAATAGGATTTTCAAAGTGCAAAGAGCAAATTCCAGAGAGAAAAATTTGCACTTTGAGTGCACTGAGAAAAACAAAACAATTATTTTATAAATAGCATTATGGCGATACCCTTTAATTTTGAGCTTTTTAAAAAGCGTTTAAACCTATTTTAGAAAGGATAGAAGACCTTGGTGGTGAGACTGACCTCTTACGATAGAAAAACCCGCTACCGAGGAAGAAATCAAAGCCGTAGAGGCAAAAATTAGGCTATACACTACCTCCACATTTCCGTGAAGTACTCTTGGAAAACACCGCCTCATTTGGAATTTTATTGGAATATCAACGACATTACAGATGAAGATGAGGACTTTCCTCCTGATGATTTAAACACGCAATCTTTTGCGGGGTCTTGCGTTTTTGGATTAGACCTCTTGTGCTTTATGAAAAACGCAGAGCAAGTTGGCAAAAAGATGTTTTTCTAATTATGAAGATAAATACGACTGTGTTTGGCATAATAAAATGGCTTTTCAAAAAGTAAAACGGTGATTTTATCGCTATTGAGTTGGAACCCGATAATTATGGCAAGGTTGTGTATGTGAGCCACGATGGTAGCGAGAATCACGGGCTATATAGCCGATAACTTTAAGGAATTTCCTAATGAACTACGCTGCTGTGGGTTGTACTGGAGGAGAAGATTGGCAATGGGAGCCTTTTATACCAAAGGCAAAGGCATAGACCCTACCTCAGAGAACGCCAAAACCTGGTATAGTGTGAGGATAAATCCAAAGGAGTTGGAAGGGTAAAAAGTATTAGTTACACTAAAAAATAGAAATATGTTAGGTAATCTATTCAAAAAGAAACCTACTTTTACCCCTGCAATGCAAAGAGTTATTTGTAAAAATAAGTCTTGCACTGCCTCAACGTTTTCATTTTCTGCGAGCAACTTACAGAAGGAATCATCAAAGGAATAAAGAAGCCCGAAGGACAGCACTATCAACTGTGTTTGGATATTCCTTTTACTCAACAAGTATGAAGACAAGGACGGAATTTTTGATTGAAAATATCGTAATACAGTCGGTTGAGACAGGCAAAAAGCAGTGTGGTGAGTTGGAATGTAGCTTATGGATTGTTATTGGTGTATATTACAGCTAATAACGACTTTCTGAAATAGCAAGCTGAGGCGGTAGGGATAGATACTTCCCACATTCGCATAAAGTATTTAGATGATAGTCCTATTGAAAAGCTCCTTTCCAAAGAAGCACGGCAATATATCATTCTAATGACTTATACGAAGTGTCTTTAAACGACAAAACCTACTATCACTACAAGAATATCACCAATGGAGACGGCGATTTTATCGGGATAGATACCGATAAGAATGTTTATGAGTTTAGGCACGACCCTTTTGAAATCCTTTACTAACAGAACCCTTAGAAACCATGTTAAAAATAATAAAGTAACCTCAAATAATGACAACAACTTTCAATTTTGAGCTTTTTAAAAAGCGTTTAAACCTATTTTTAGAAAAGATAGAAGACCTTGGTGGGGCTACGAACCTCTTGCGATAGAAAAACCCGCTACTGAAGAGGAAGTTAAAGCTATGAGAGGAGCAATTGGGTTATACATGCCTCCTCATTTCCGATAGTGCTTTTGGAAAACTACCGCTCATTTGGAGTTTTATTGGGATGTGAATGATGTAACTATTGAAGATGAATCTATAATACCCGATGCCTTGGCGCACATTTGTGTGGAGAATTGCTCTTTGGATTGGATTGCTTTTAGACTATGAGGAACATCGCAAGGAATGGGCAGCTGATGTTTTCCCTAATTACGAAGACCCAGAAGACCGCATTTGGTACAACAAATTGTGTTTTCATATCAATGCTAACGGTGATTATATCGCTATTGAGTTGAGAGCCAGAGGAACTATGGTAAGGTTGTGTACCTCAGTCACGATGGTGCAAGCAATCTCGGCACTTATTTAGCTGATAATTTTAGAATTCCTAATGAACTACGCTGCTGTGGGTTGTACTGGAGGAGAAGATTGGCAATGGGAGCCTTTTTATACCGCAGGCAAGGCATAGACCCCACCTGTGAGAACGCCAAGCGTGGCACAAGGTATTGAGGATAGATCCTAAGGAGTTGGAGGGGTAAAACAATTAAAACATTACAGTTATGTCTATGGAGCAAAAGACAAAAGAACAAATGGAGCAACTCATTGCTTCTGAAAAGTATCAACAGATATTGATAAGCTTTGCACTATTATAGATATAGTATTTGAGGAAGAAATGCCTAGCTTTACCGTGCTAAATTACACGCACAAAGCGCTAAAAGATGCAGGTGTTACCTTGGAAATCGCCCAGTGGCATTGGCGGACGATCACTTCTTTGAACTAGTATTCTCAAGATGGATTATATCAAGGTGGAAAAACGATGTGTTTTAGCAAGGACTTTCTCATTCGCAATATGATAGAATTCTATTTTCTAAAAACAAATCCCAAAGCACTGCCTGATTATTTAGAAGAAAGTAGGATTAAAAACTATAGTGCTCCTCTAAAAATGGTTCACAGAGGCTACTGATACAGAGCTTGTCATAGCTGTTTCCTTCTCTCAAAGAACTCAAAGAGAAAAGGAAAAAGAGAACATGCAAGCCCTCAAATCGCTACTTCTGAAGATTGGGAGCGACTTTCAGCTGTATCCCAAACTTACCAAGCAGGTACTGAAGAATTTTGATGAATATAATGTGGTTACCGCAGGCATTCCTAGCGAGATTAGCCAAAAGAGCCAAGACTTGGGGTTGCTTTCTCTGAGGAGCTTACTTTGTTCTTCCAGCATATGGGAACTCAGATTTTAGAAGAGTGAAATCCGCTTTACCGACTTATATACCGATACGTTCAACGGCAAAAGACTATTTAGTACTTGGAGAGTTTTGGAAATACAGTGATGGCGATAAGTTGCTCTATGTTCCTGACAATCTGCAGATATACTTTCGTACGAATACGCCAAACCCAGGTCATCAAAGCAAGCTGATACTATGACCGAATTTGTGAAAAAGAAATTAGTAACTTATTTAAAAATTATTAGGCCATTATGGATATAGAAATATTGAAACCTTGTGTATACTCCAAAACAGCAAAACTCATTGAAAAAGCTCGCAAAAAGCTTTCTCTCAAGAGTAGTAAGACCACAAAACTGTTTATGAACTTATAGGATGTCTGTTTGTAAAGCAATACGAAGGCTTACTGCAACTTTGCAAGTGGATACCTTTGCTGAAAGTACGATCTATGGTATCCTAGAAAATTCTTTTTGTTTGATTGCAGCCATACCTCCACTATATCCAGAAGAGCGTAAAGCGTGTTTCTCTCTCATTTTAAAACCGTAAGAATTTCTAAAAGCACCAAAGGAGCTCAGGAGGCTTTTTGATTACTATTTTTCATCGATATTTATCACCTATTTTGTTAATGAAAATTTAGAAACGTTTAGAAGAAATAGATGAATATCCCGCCTCTTCTCAACTTTGGATTCATATAGCAATTATCGCCAGCGCTGCTGATGATAATCAATGAAGAAGTGGATTATAAAACTCTTGACTTCAATTGGCTCTCAAAACCTACTTATAACAGCGGGAAGAACTCCAAAAACTATATGAGATACCCTTATAGCGGGAACAACTCACCGCCTTGCAGGATGAAATTTGTAAAAGTATTATTAGTATTAAAATTTTAATGATTTTATGAATTTACAGCTGTTTATTAAGAATTTTCCTTGGCGAAGATTCGGTACGCCTTTACGAAACTAATGCCAATATGGTGAAGCAAAGCATCCTAAAAATCCTTGATGGAACGAGCTACCAAAAAGGTTATTACAACCTCATCAATAGCTTGGAATCGTGGCTTGGCTCGTAAAACTTTCTCCTTGAGGGCTTAAACTCATTTTGCTTTATTAACGAAAATAAAACTGATAAAAGCGTTGTTACTGAACGGCATGCACACTTTTGCTAGCGGCTAATTACAGCTCTCAGTCTCCACAATCCAAAGAATTTAAAGCACTAAAGGAAAAACTGCTAAATATGAAGCATTCAAAGAAAAGCTATTTGAGCCTGATTTTCGATGGCGTAATGGATGATGAATTCTTGAAAATTGTAAAAATCACTGGTTAGATATTACCATACGGCTGTTTTGGAATTATTTGAAGCTAATATTTTTTCGAAAACCTTGCTGTTTCTGAGGATAAAGCAGTAGCAGAAAAGAGCTGTTTTACTGTAGAAGCCATTAAAAATCCTAAAACATATCCTTCAAACTAATTAAAAAGAAAAACTTTTTAATTTCTTCATTATAGTTAAACAGTGTTAATCTGTGTATCATTATTTTAATTTATTTTTGTGACAAGTTAAATTATCTATTTTATGAAATTACCTCTTATTCTCAAATATTACTTATCTGTGGAATATTTATTAAAATAAATTATAGAGAGTATTACTATTAGGAAATATTTTATTAATAACAAGTCTTTCTTTGTTATTATTTAATTTATATTTTATTATTTAAAAAGCTAAAATAATTAAAATAAAAATTGTAATTATTTAATCTCTTTTTATTATTCTTTGCTGGTGTGTATCAAACAATTAATTTTATTGACAAATCTGTAAAAACTAGCTACATTCCATTTCGTGTCTATATGAAAAATACTGTTTCTATTTCCTTCTGTATCAACTCAATATTATTATTATGCACATAAGGAGCAAAGTTTTGAGCTTAAAATTAGTACTTGAAATTGCATATATACCAATTCTTCTGCCTGATAATTAAGTAACACTATAGCCTGCCGAAAACCTCTAAACAATATTCTAAAAATTGTTTTTGCACTTCACGTCCTTTTGATGTTAACTCATCTCCCCATCGAATAATTCTAAAATAGAAAGCCTTATTCCTTTTGCTGAATATGCCGTTCTAAATAGTTTTACAAACCATTGTTCGAGAATCATCTTCTGTTTGGAGCATATTCAATGCTATAATTCCCTTGCGAACGAAGAGCTATCTTTTGGCTTAATTTCTTCAATTCCTTCATTAATAAGTCCCTATTATAGCTGTCTCTCCAAGTTGATAAAGTTGAGTTATTTGGCATCGAGACAAAATCGTTGGCAAAAATCTGATTTTGATTTTCTGCAACTAAAAGAAAATATTGTTTGCAGGTGGCTCTTCCAATAATTTTAGAAGTTTATTAGAGCAATCATTATTCATTAGCTCTGCACATCCAGATAATCCTTTATATCCACTCTCAAAAGATTTTCTAAAGTCAATTTCTCGAGTAATTTCCTCAGCTCTACTCCTATTTGCCCTTGCTTATCAACTCCTAAATTTATACCAATCAAAGTAAATTTCATAAGGTTGTTCCTGTACAAAACTCCGCCATTCTTTCATAAAGAGAACTTATAGGATTTTTGTCCACTTGCTTTGTTGTTGCCACTGGGAAAGCAAAATGCAAATCAGGGTGAGATAAATTATTACATTTTATTCGAGCTTTTTCATTTCCATTAGCACAAATAATTTCAGTAGCATAGCTGTATGCCATAGGCAAAGTTCTATCCATCACTACCTACGACAACTGAGTATGTGCAACTCTACCACTTGCAATACCTTCTAGAAGATATGTATGGGTATGCCCTATTATATTATCAAAGATTCGTTTCTTACTTTTGATGATAAAATTATTATTTATATAGAAAGAAAAGATAAACACAAAATGTATTTATCTTCTATTACCTTTTTATTAAATTTTTAAAAGAAATTTGAGATTAAATATAAAATCTTTATAATAACTGAGTAATTGATGTGCCTACGACTGGATTCAGACCAGCACGCCCTAACGAGCACCACCCCTCAAGATGGCAAGTCTACCAATTTTCTCCACGTAGGCTGGAAACAACTTTGTTACTAACCTAAAAAGTGACCTGGCTGGGAGCTCGAGACAGGACCCCAACATTAAAAGTGTTGTGCTCTACCAACTGAGCTCCAAGTCGCTAAATAATAACTTTAAAATTTTAAAAATGAATAGTGACCTGAGCTGGGGCTCGGACCCAGGACAACATTAAAAGTGTTGTGCTCTACCAACTGAGCTACCAAGTCCTCACATTAGTTCTCTAATGCGGGTGCAAAGTTACAATATTTTATAAAACAAGCATAAAATTATATGTTTTTCAATCAAAAATATAATTTTACTAATTATCAATTTTTTACATATTTTTCATAAAAATAAGAATTGTAATATAAAAATATATTTTTATTTACAATTCTTATTCATTACAACTTATAACTTATTTAGACTTTGGAGTAGAGTTTTCTATTTTGGCTAAGAGTATCACTCTCTCTTTTACGCTCATTTTCTACTACTTGTACAGGTGCAGAATTAACAAATTTTTCATTAGAAAGCTTTGCCCGAACAGATTTCAAGAAACCTTCTGCATAATGAAGTTCTGTTTCTAGCTTTTTGATTTCTTCCTCTACATTTATCTTGTCTAAAATGGAATAAAGTATTCATTGGCTTTTACTCGGAAAGAAATAGCTCCTTCAGTAGCCTTTTTCCACATAGGAAATAGCTGATACATTGCCTAATTTTTTCGATAATACTGTTCCACTTAGTAGTAAAATGCTCGTATCTATTATGGATAAAGCTAATTTCTTCTTTAAAAAGGAATATTTTTCTCTTTACTGGATAGTACGTATTCCTGAAATAACTTCTTTAATGAACTCAAATTCTTCTAAAATACCTTCATCAAGTCCTCTGGGTAATTTGCAATAATAAGAGCTTCTTGTGGAGTTCTTGAGGAAATTTGTTGCCATATTTCTTCAGTAACAAAAAGGCATAAAAGGATGTAATAATTTTTAAGCAGTCCTCGAAAAAGCCCTAATAACTCATTATACGTTTTTGGAATCAATAGGAAGCCAAAAAGCAGGCTATCATCTCAAGAGCCAAGAGCAAAAATCATCCCACACAAGCTTATAAATCTTCATAAGAGCATCAGAGATACTTTGATACTAAATCATCTTCTGCTGAAAGTATTTTTCTGAATTTGGCTTCAAAAGCATTCTGATAGCTATTTTAGCTACTTCAGGCTGAGAAATATCTACAGTATTAAATCCTTTTAATGAGTCGGAAAGCATTCCATATTTTATTAGCAAATCCGCTACCTTGTTGGCATAGCGCTTCATCAAATAGAAGGTCATTACCAGCCGAAGAAGATAAAGCAAACCTACACGAACTCCATCTGCTCCAAAATCTTTAATAAGTTTCAATGCATCAGGAGAATTTCCCAAAGATTTTTGACATTTTCGTCGAGTTTATCTCCCACCAATCCTGTAAGATACACATTTGAGAAAGGTTTTTCTCCGTTAAATTCATACCCTGCAATAATCCTTACGAGCTACAGAAGAAAAAGAATATCAGGTCCTGTAACCAGATCTTGAGTAGAGATAGTAATATTTTGTACTCTTTATTTTCATGGTTCTAAGATTTCCATTGAACACGCTTATAGGCCATAACCAAGAAGAGAACCAAGTATCTAAGGCATCTTCATCTTGCTTGAGGTCGGCTAAGGTTAGCTGTAACTCCAGGAGCTTTTGTTGAGCTAAAAAGAAGAGCTTTTCCTGTAGTTTCAGCTACTACAAAATCTTTGTTTCTCCGAAATAATAACGCAGAATTTGTTGACCCCTACCATAATTGTCCGAGAAATATTCCAATCTCGAACGTTCTCTAGCCAATGGCGATAAGTATTTTCAAATTTTTGAGGATATAATTTTGTTTCTTCTGATTCTAAAACTGCTTTAAAGTGCAGGCTTTACGAGTTCTTCCATTTTAAGAAACCATTGGTCAAGAGGGCGTTGCTCTACAACGGCTCCTGTTCTCGGAAGTACCTATATTATGCCTAACATAATCTTCTGTTTTTGGAGTAGAAGATTTTTCTCTTCCAGTTCTTTTACAATCTCTTTTCTTACGATAAAAACGATCTTTCCCCTCATAATGTAAGCCGTAACTATTAAGCTTTCCTTCGTCTAAAAAGTATCTAGAATAGGAAGCTGATGTTTCGAAAGCCAATTTCATAGTCATTAATATCGTGAGCAGGCGTAATTTTCAAGCTCCTGTACCAAATTCTATCAACATATTCATCTTCGATGATAGGAACCACGACCTACCACAGGAACAATTACTTTTGCCTCGCAAATGTTTATAACGCTCATCATTAGGATTTATACAAACGGCTACATCTCCAAAAATAGTCTCAGGGCGAGTAGTTGCTACAGTAAGATATTCCTCAGAATTTTCAACTTTATATATAAGGTAAAAGCTTTCCGTTTTGTTCTTTATAGATTACTTCCTCATCAGAAAGAGTGGTTTTAGCCTGTGGGTCCCAATTAACCATACGATACCCTCGGTAGATAAATCCTTTGTTATACAAATCTACAAAAACCTTAATAACAGACTGATACAAATTATCATCCATAGTGAATTTGGTGCGCTTCCAATCACAAGAACAGCCCTAATTTTTAGGAGCTGTTCTGGGATGACTCCCCATATTGATGCGATCCATTCCCAAGCGTGTTGGCGAGTTCCTCTCGAGAGAGGTCTGTCAATTCCTTGTTCTTTTGGCTTGGCTTAGCTACCTTAGCTTCGGTAGCAATTGAAGCCGTGGTCAGTGCATGAGGTACCCAGCAGGCGTGTGGATCGCTGAGCCTGGCTCTTCGGATAAGAACTTATCTTGAATTGTATTATTTAGCTCTCTGCACTCTATGGAGAACTCCCGTTACATTAGGAGGAGGGTACGATTAGTGTAAGGCGTTCTTTCATCGGGAGTTGATCTAGAAAAAGTCATTTTCTAACCAATAAGTATACCACTTATTTTCCAAAGTCTTCAGGAGAATATTTTGCTATAATTTCCATTTTGGCACAGTATTTGATTTGTAATATATTAAACTATTTTATAGGGAGCAAAGTTATAGTATATTATATATTTTCCTTTGTTTTGAGAAATATTGTAACTGCCTTATGATTTAGATGAGGAAAATTATTAGCTAATTTAATTTTTAGAACAATGAAAAATTTTGTGTACTTGCTGTAACATTTGGTTTTGTTGCTGAAAGCCTCAAGACAAAGCTGAGATCAAATTTGTTTCGAAGAAAGTGATTACGGAACAATAAAACAAGGAGCAGACAGGAGTACGTGTTTTTGAATTTAAAAATACAGGAAAAGCCCCTTGTGGCTTTCAGGAGCCAAGTTCAAGCTGTGGTTGTACAGTTCCTTCTTGGCCAAAAGAGCCTATTGCACCAGGTGCTAGCTGGTAAAATAAGTAAAATATGACACTACTCGCATTGGACAAATTGCAAAAACTATCCTTATTGATTCTAACGCAAAAGATGCTCCAACAGTAGCCACTTAAAATTAAAGGAAAAGTAGAGTAAATAATATAAAAACAAATAATAAAAACAACTTTCAAATGAAAGTTGTATTTATCCATCAAAAATACATCAAAAGAAAAGAGTGATAAACTCTTTACAGAAGGTATTTCCAAAACGTCCTGATACACTTACACAATATATTTTAATAGGAGTTTTCTTTATACTCCTTGTCCAAAATAAGCTTGTCTACGACAGCGTACCTAAGGTGTAGCAGGGTTTCATCTGGATTTTCAGAGCGCCTGCACAAATAGCTATTTTTAATATTTTTGCATCTGGATATTGAGACATCGCATAAAAGATAGCAGAACGTTCTGCACAAGTCCCAGAAGGGAAAGCGGCATTTCTTGATTACTACCTGTTATTATTTCCCCATTATCAACAAAATAGCTGCACCCACAGCATATTTTGAATATGCTTGCATCTAAGCTGTTGCTCAGTTTAGCAGCTTTTTCTATTAACTCTTGATCTTCAATAGGAAGTTCACTCTTATGAGCAAGTTTTATAAAAAGAGTATATTCTTTCTTTTCCAAAATATTAAATTTTTAGTTAATAGTTATTTTCAAAGCAAATATGAGTTTTCCTAGAAACAAAATCTACATAACAATGGTCTATACTTTTAATCCCATTAAAGAAGCTTTTCTAACATATAAAATCATAAGCTTCTTCCTCATAAGATTTTCATTTTCCTTCTAATATAGCGGCTCCTTTTTATAGCATCTTTTAGCCTTCCCTACCTCAGGTGAGGGCTTCAATGAAAAAGTTTCCATAATTTCTTCTCCTGAAATAGGTGGTTGAAAATTACGTATATGATCTCTTTCTTCTACTTCTCACAACTTTTTGACCTTACAATTTGGAAATTTTGATGGTATTTTATATCTTTAGGGATTTTGTAGTAGTAATATCAGCCTCACAAAGAGTCATTAAGTCTTCGAAGTCATCTCCAGCATCAAAAGTAAGCTGCCTGACGGCAGAATCTGTAACTATGTCTTGCGCTATGATAATAGGCCGAGAACTCATCATTACCATGAACAAATTTCATTTTTCGTTCTGAGGGTAAGCAAGAGTCGTTGAAAGCAATTTTGCAACCATTTTGCTCCACAAACTCATGATCCGTGAAATGTCAACCTATCTTTTTATCAAAGCGTTTTGTAGGTGCTTTTCCTGTATCGTGCAGGAGAGCCCGTAACTGGAGCTGTTAAATCTTCTGTGTTGGGGCTATATTATCAGCACTTCGAAAGCGTATGCCAAAAATTATCTTTATGTCGTTTGTGCTCGTCCTATACGCGTAAAAGGCGGTAAGTTCAGGTAAAATATGGTGAAAGAAAGCTCTCAAGTTTGATGAAAAGTAATTTGAAACCTATTGAAGAGTGATGCTAAAATGTTTAATTCTTCTGAAAAATACGCTCATTAGATAATACTATCTTTAAAACGCTCTTTATTCTTGGTAGTGCCTTCAAAGATTTTCTTCAATTTCAAAAATTAAGTTGAGTGAGCGAAAGCGAGCCATCAAACATTCTCAGCGGGTCGTCTGAATATGTGATATCGGGATTGAGAAGCGTACGAATAATTTTGCTTTTCAAATCCTCGCATAATACCTGAAAAAGGGTCTATAAGTTCTCCAAAAATTTTCTTTATTAAGAGAAATAGCCAAAGCATTTATTATGTAAAATCACGACGATTTTACAGGGTACATCTGTAAACGTTCCATCTTCCACCAAAGAGGCTTTCTTGAGTTTTCTTGATAGCTTTCTTTTCTTGCTCCAACAAACTCTAAATCAATATTTTCGCCTTTTGTATCATTGCAGTTCCAAAATTTTTGAATATTGAAATTTTGGAGATGGGTAATTTTTCATGCTATTTTTGAGCTAAAGTCAGTCCCACTTCCAAGTGTTGCAATATCCAATATCTTTTTGGGGTTCCTCGCTGTAAAATAAGGTCTCTATGAGCCACCAACAGCAAAACACTGCTGATTGTTTTGTTAGCTTGAGAGTTTCTCTGCAATAAGTTTGACTAGGATTAGAAAGGGCTTCTTCGTATTTCATATTTCTTTTACAAGTTGCAAAAATAAACATTTTCTTATGAAACAGGAAGCATATAGGTTTTTGTATTCAAAAATAAAAGAGATTTCTTAAAATGAGTAATTCATGCATAACTTATGAGATTACTCATTTCTCTCTATAATCATTTCTCATAATGATAGGAAAGCTTAGCTACTAAAGACAAGAAATAACAACCAAACTAAGAACCTCTTTATTTTTCATTTGGACTTCAGATTTAGAAGACTATTAGAAATCATTTAATAATTTCGATTTCAACAAAATAAACTATATAAACAAATAAAGTATTATTTACACTTTTGATTTTGTTGTAATATTTTATTAATTTAACATCTCTAAAAATATATATTATTTTTATAAATAGAAAATATTGAGTAATTAACAATTTATATTTAATAAAACACACCTTTATACAAATACAATTTAAATATTTATAACTATTCTTTTAAAAGTAGTATAGATAAAGCCTCTTGTGAGGCAAAAAGAACAGCAGGAATGGCTCAGATGTAGCTATATAATACATTTATAATTATAATATAGGCTACCTTATCAGTGGCAGCCTATTTACTATTTCTCAATTTTACATAAACCACTGCAGTCCTAATTTGCTTTCACATTTTGATAGCTTCAGGACGTGAATATACATTACGTAACAAGGAGATTTTGTTTAAAGCCGTAATGCTTTCCAATCTGACCTTTTCCTTTGATGTGTTATGCGCTATACTTTAATTCCGTTCCATTGTTCTATAATATTCTATTCAATTAAGGCATTGCTTTAATTTACTTCCTATTACTACTAGTTGAGTGTTAGGGTCATGCTCCTTTATATCTGTAGCAGTTTTTCCTCTGTGTATTGGCTTTATTTGAAAAGGAATTAAAAATTCTCAAAATATAAAGTTAAAATCAGGATATCTTTAACCTATCTAATGAAATTATAGAAATCACTATTGACACTTTTTAGCTGATGGGATAAAGAAAATACGACTTAAAATAACCTCCAAAAATCAGGGTAAAAAATCTGATTGTAATATGGTTTATTTATCTGTTACAAAAGGGTTGAGAGATGAACAAGAAGAACTTTTAAAGAAGAACAGAACTTCTAATAAAATTAAAGAATAATAAAAATGGGGAAATAGTTTCACTTTTCCTATAAAATCACCCCTAAAGGCTACTTAAAATTCATTTGAGTACTTTTATGAGAAGTGATTTATTTCTATTATTTCATTCTTCCTACAAGTGCTAAGCCAAAACTCATCAAATAAGGCGTTACCTGTAAAATCCAAGTTTGATTTATATGCTAAGTCAAGAACCTCATCCATAGTATAGCTCTATAACTTCCAGCTAACACATTGTTCTTTTCCCAATCATAGAGCATCCTTACAGAAATATACATATTCTGAAGGTATTTCCCCTCATAATCTTATTGAAAAGTTGCTTATAGTTTTCCAATTGATTGTGGTATATAAATGCTATACCTTATTTTCGAAGTGCATACTTTCCTCTTTTGAGTTTCTTTGTTGAGCAAGTAAAAATTCCCCGCACAGAGGTCTACTCGCTTCCATTGGAGCCCATTTTCACTTGTTGGGGCTATACTGATTAAAAAGCTTCTCTACATCTCAAAAAATAATAGAGGATATATACAATAAACCCCTCCAACTTAAGTTTGGTAATCCCTTTCCTTGTAGCTGGTTAATACAGCAGAGTGTCCAAAAGAGAAAAATCCACTAAACTTTCCTTTTAGAGTTCCATTCTCATCGTGCATAAAGAATGATTTTTTGATATCCATTTTAAAAATGTTTAAAAGGGGTTGATAATTATTTTTATGTTTTTAAATCTTCACTATTTAGTTTAAATGTATAATTTTCAGGAAAATATTCAGATAATCCTAAATCAGATGTATTAAAGTCTATTTCACAAATAAAAGGATAATCTTTTTTGTTTAGTGTAATAAAATGGCAATTCATTTACTTTTTCTGTGGTGGAGATTACCATAAGACATCAGTAGCAGTCTGATAATCATATTTAGACAGCTTTATAGGAAAAAAGTATCTTTTGAATTATCAATCATCTAAATTTATGCTAACTTGAATATGTTTGAAATATTCTGAGTAACTATTTTTGCTTTTCTAGACATTCTAACATCCTTATAAGGCAATTTTTCAAATAAGAGCTTTATCTTTATTTTATGATTTTATAGGATCGAAATTTCTAACTTCAGAATTAGAAAAATAATTGTAAATTGAATCATTTTCCTAGGTTTTAGTCTTATATGCCTTAGTTTTTCTTTTCAATTTAATAGGATATAATTGATTGTACATCATAAGTTCCTAAATCTAGGTTATATTCTAATTCATATAACATAGATGTTAATATTTCTCCTTTCCTCTTTCAATATTTGCCTTTCCCTCTATTTTGTAATCTTTCTTTAAATTCGTACTTGTCTCGACTCTCCTTTCTGCTTCCATTTTATAAAAAAATTATCTCTTATTTTTCTTTTTAAGTAATTAATATCCGAAAACTTATTAAAAAAATCTTGTCTCATTTTTTCTTCCTGAAGCATTTTTTTTATTTTCTCTTATTGCTTCTCACTTTCTCTCTTTGAATTTCTTTCTCTTTAGTTTCTCTTTTCTCTTTCAATTTTCTTTTAACTCTTTTTTTCTTTCATAACATCAACTAATTCTTTTCATTAATCTAATTTTTTTGCTGAGCTATTCTTTTTCGATTTCCTCTTTTTCTTCTTTGGTTAGCTGGAGTTTAAGTTTTTCAGCAGCATTCATCTCTTTACTGTAAGTTAAATAAGACCAGCATCTACATTTCATAAAGGTTTTACCATAGTTTGTATCTTTTCGTATAGTAAAGCCTCTACAGCAGCATTTCTAATTCTGTCTTTTTTCTTAATTGGTTGATTCGAGAGAGAAAACTCCATATTTTTGTAATCATTTATTTTGCCGTTCTTCTATCTTTTTGATAAGCCGTTTTCTGTTGTGCAAAATAGGAAAAGAGCACAATAGAAATAATAAAAAATATTTTTCAGTTTTGATCTTTTAATTTTGGTTATACTTTAGTAATATTCTATGGTTCTTAGAGTGATAGATATAGGATCTGTATCTTGAAATCTAATACTTTTATCAATTCCTTTATCTGTCCGTTCATATCATGTGTATTCTGAATTCTCAACATTTCTTTTTGTATTGATATATCATTCTCCAGCCAGATTTCCTTTATATTATTCATAATAAGATATATTTTCTCCTACTTTTACATCAGGGATAGGATCTCCTATATTCATCACTTATATAGGTTATAAGTTCTATTAACAATTCCTGTCATTATATTTAAGATATAGTGCTTCTTATTTCTATCCCCATCGTATCCTATAACTATAATATTACCTCCTGCGTCATATTCATAATTTCTTCGAAAATAGCATCTTCTCCACCTATATTTTTCTAGTTAATTGTCCTTAGAATTGTGTTTACAATAATTTCATCTCTTATTTTCCATTGGATGAAACCTTTTTCTTGGTTTTGCATCCCTTTATCATCATATTCATAAATAAAGATTTTCTTTTTACAGCTGATTTATTATCTGTATAATATTGCTCGTACTCTTCTTTATTTTTCCGTCATATATAGATAGTTTTAGTATTAAACTCTCTTCCAGGTAGTGGTTCAGAGTAGTTATTTCTATGTACCATTTTGTAAATCAAATTTTTTCCTTTATAACTAAATTTTCTAGTACTTTAAAATTTTCCCTCATTAGCTTCTAATTTCTCCTGATTTATCTATGGCTTCATGATGTATATTAAAAGGACTTTACATTCCCTTTTGGTTATATTCTCATAAATCTTCTGTTTTGTTTTTCCACTTCCTTGTTGAAAGGATTGTCCACAAGCTATTTATGTCTTCAGCTTGTAAGTAATATTATTTTTATTTTTTATTTTTATTTTTTTTATTTTTATTTTTTTATTTTTTGCTGTTTTTTATTTTTAATTTTTTTGTTTTAAGTAAAATTAAATTATATTAATTATACTCCACTATACAACAATTTTCAATATCTCAATCTGATTAATCTAATTATTCACCCTCTACATCTTAAGATTTGAAAGAGATAATCAGTACAGATTGTTCTAATAATCAATAAAATGACAATAGATTAAACCACTAATAAAATATTCTAACATACCTATACGTCCTTTAAATGAAAAAGATTACTTTAAACATAATTTAAAAGTGGTCTTCCTACTCTTTACATGAACTTTCGGGTTTCCTTTTAGATGACTCAGGAGGTGGTCTGGAACACCTCTTAAGGTGTAGTGTGACCTCTAGCGTCCTTCGAATGACCTTTTTGGTCATATTTTAACCTGGGAGGTGGTCGGAAATACCTTTTTTTGTCCTTTCGAACCTGTCTGAGGTCATAATTATGACCTCCATCGTCCTTCGGATGAAGAAGGTCATATTGGGATTATGGGGTGGGTGGAGCCCTCAGGTTCTTTAAGACCATATCAGTGTGCTGAACATCTTAAGCATCTTTCTTTTCCTCATTATTATTATAATTGGAAGCCTTCTTTTCTCTAGTTTTTGAAAAAAAAAAACTGCTTCATATCCTTATGTTTGTCCTCAAAAACCTACTTTCTTAGGCCACGGAAGGAGTATAGAATAATCCTCAAACTATCCTGATAATTGTCATAATCTGTAAGGTCTTACTTGTAATGGCTTTGGTACGTAGGATTTCTAAATGAGCTAATAATTTCCAAGTAATTGCAGCTTTTGTAATCATGAAAAACTCATCCCAATCCCACATCAGGCGAACGCAAATCGGGTTTGTGGGTTGCATAGTCATAAGTTTTATTAATCGGAGCTTATTTTGCTCATTTACCCTACATAGCATTGCGTTCCTCTGCAGTGAGGGTTTGTTGTAAGACTTGCAAGACGTTTTCTAATGCTATCATTGCCTCATTAATGGCTGTGATTTGTATATCTGTCAAATGCACATTGTTCAGGTTGGAAATATTTCCCTCATAATGATAAAATTTAAAGTTTCAACAATAAAAAAGCAAACCTACTCTTGAAAAAATTCGTAGCTTGAGCTTGCTTTATCAAGCCCACATATAGACTAAAGTCAGTTAGAACGCGTTGCGTTGCGTTGCGTTGCGTTTACCACTAAAAATATCATAATATATTTAACACCCAAACCTCTGCAAAGATAGTAAAAATTATGACAAGTGAGTCTTTTTATTTGTTAAATTTTAAAAATTTATAAATATCTTTCATTTATCTTTCATATACCTATTAATTATTATTTTATATTTATAAATTAAATCCTTAGAATATGAATTCTTCTCATCTTCATCTGGGGACCGTGCTGGGGCAAGCCATTCTCATACATCCACTTTAATTCTCTATCAGGAGGTCAGCAATATACCCTGTGGACATTACCTTGTAATCACTACAAAGAGAATTTTCAATCGTTTTCATATGCTTGGGAGACTCTACAATTCTAATTTTTGCCATTATTCTTATATTGTTAATCATTGGACATGTCCACACATTAGCATTAAGTATGTGGAAATGTATTCATTCATTACAGCATCTACATTGGTAGTTTCGTGGCTGTAGAACATCATAACGAGCTTACTCAAGGGTGCATCACAGTTACGGGTTGGCTTCCTCTGTTTTCATTTTATTAGCCTCAATCTCTAATAGGCACAATGGCTTTTTGAGTTCTATTTCATAAAGTTGTGGTTTAGAGTGGTTAGCAGTGCTTTATTATCAACTGACTACGAGTTTCAGATTTTCAATAATAATTCCTGTAGGATGGTGCCGTAAGCGTACTACTGTCTCTACTTTATTAACATTTTTACCCACTCCAGACGCATTGTTTCAAAAATATCTTGCAGTTGTCTATTTCTATGGTATCATCAGCCAAGGATACACATATGCTGAAGCAAAGGAAGTATGTCATGGCATTACACTATCAAGGGAGATATACACTAAGCGATGTACTCATTCTCTACCTTCTAAAGGTAGCCAAAGGCAAATTCACCATCTATTTCAAGGGTAACTGTTTTCACTCCTGCCCATCACCTTCTTGATAATTGAGTTCTTTTACTGAAAACCTTGATTGGCCAGCCCACATCATATACATACGCATAAGCATTGGTAATCTGTTTCTGTTCCTCCCGCCCCTTGTTAATTTGCAATACAGCACTAAAGAGCATCACCTTCATCAGAAGCATATTGCGAAATTCTAAATTACTCAATATGATGAATCGTTTGCTTGTAGTCTTTATTTCCTCGGCTGAAATAGCATTTTCTTTATAAAATCCATCATAAATGTAGTTCCTCTACTTCATAGATTTTTCGTAATCAGGTTACCCATTTTTTCTGTGATTGTAACTTCTGAACTAATAACATGCTTCTTTGGGATTGTCCCAGAGTCAGAGCAGATGTTTTTCTCTTCATTGGTAATTTCTATCCTTTCTTATCTATTTGCTTAGATATTTTTCTAATGAAGAAATACGATTTTCGAGTTCTTTTATATGTTCAATATTAATCATAGCTAATTATTTTAGTTTTTTTAAGTAATTTCAAAGAAAAACTATAAAGAATAAAGATATAAAATATACAATCATAAAAAGACAAAACATCAGAAGTTGTATCGGCTTTTGAAAATAGAAATATAAAGCCTAAACAAGCAATAAATTGAAGCCTGTAAGGACTAAAAAAGCCATTCTATATATTTTTTCATTTTCTGAAACAATAAAAAGACCTAATAATATACTCAATAAACAAAGTGTATGAAAATATATAAATATCTGATAATGAATAAAAATGCAAAATAATCGATTTGTTCTACAACATAAGAATGTATAACGCCGAGAAACAAATCCATAGAAAAGGAAAAATAATTTTGAAAACAAACTTTCATAAGCTATAAAATGGTTGCAAAAATACTATTTTTCATATAAATTTTCAAAAAGTTAAAACCAGTAAAAATGTCTCTACTATAAAGTAAATAAAAACATCAAAAACTTTATATTTCAAATTATTTTTATGTTTTGTGCCCAAAAGATATGAAAGTAATACATTTTTACAAATATCAATACGAAACGATTTTACATAATGATTGATAATCCGTTCATTTATTTCAAAAGAAGACTAAAATTAATTGCTCACCTTTGTAATCGCCGATTTTGGAATTGGTGCCAGATGGACTTATTCCTTTTAGAAAAATCTGAAGAAAATGGCTTTTCTATGGTTTATTTTAACTCTGATGGTAATTTGGTACAATGTGGTGGCAATGGAGGGCGTATGTATCACAGCTTTTTGCTCAAAAACTCGGAATAATAGAGCAAGATTGTACTAAGCGCACTGACTGACGGACTACATAAATCACTGTAATACAACAACTTGATTCATTTACAAATGCAGGAATGTTTCTTCATTTGAGAGCTAGGATTAGTATTAAACTGGGCTCTCCTCATTATGTTGATAAGAAAATACTTAGATGAAATAGAATATGTAAAACAGAAGGTTCTAAAAATACGTTATTCATTTGGTATAGAAGGAGTTAATGTTAATTTTGGTGAGCCTCTTAATGATAGTCGTTTCAAGGTAAGAACCTGTGGGCGAGTTGGATGAGAGCCTGTTCTTGTGGTACAGGAGCTGTTGCTGTAGCCATTGCTATGCACAAAACAGGAAAAACAAAAGATGAAAATATTATTTTAGAAACAAAAGGAGGTGCTTTGAAGTGATTTTCGAGGTAAACAAGGAATTTTTAGGTTTAAAAATAAAGAGACTTATTCTAATGTTGGCTTATTGGAGCCGCAGATTTTTGTGAAGGTAATTTTTGTAGTATAATTATGGTTACATTACGTCCCGACGAACCCGAATGTTGATTTTCTATAATTTAGAAAATGATATGACACTTTGGGAAGTGAGTGAAACAAAAACCTCTCGTGATGTTTCAAAAGAAAATATTTAGAAAATGCTCATTTGAGATATTTATCAAACCGAGACAAGTACGATTGCGAGTTCTTTCAGATAATCAATCTGTTGGCTGTATTGATTTATGTGACTTTGACCCAAAAATAAAGAGTCGCCATTGGAATCGTTGTCAGAGGCATTTAGGCCAAGCACATCAGCTTCCAAAGCATTGAATTTCGATAACGTGAATAATGCTTTTTCATGCCTTGATGTTCATCAGCTAATTGCTTATATTCGAGGATAACACACCAAGTATCAATTTAATTTAAGAAAGAAGATTTTGGGTGTTTTGGCGTAGCAAGATTGGCTTTTTCTTTTAAAGGAGAGTTTTAAAAATGTTTTATTATATCATTTTTGAGGAACAATTTATTATAAAAAGTTTAGGATTATAAAAACCATATCTACATGGAAATGAGCTATATTATTGATTTTTATGCAATATTTCAGTATTTGCACGAGTTAGTAAAGTTCAACCCTGTCAGTAAAATTAGAAAAACTGAAAATAAACCCTATTACTCAGGAAATTGCATATACACAAGATCTCATTAGATCGTTGGTATCACTTCAGTCATTTAGGACTAGCGAATAATTGAAGTAGCGCCTCTAACTGGAATGCTGGAGGGACAATTCTATTTCATGTAGCCGATGCAAAATTCAGAAGAATACGTTGTAGGGCTTGTTATTTTTGGGATAATGGTGTTAGTAAATTATGGTGTGTATTCAGATGAGCCAATGAAGGCAGTGACCAAATTGTATTAAACTCTACATTTGGCTATCGGTGACTCTCAATCAAATTAGTATTACTCTGCAAATTCACTTTTAACTCACAGATAGCCAATGGGTACAATTATCCTAAAAAGATGTTCCTGTATCACGTTTATGGCGCCTGGTTATATATACTTGAGGGGTTGGTACAATTTGCTCCAGAAAACCGCTTGTACCCTCTTTTATCTCCCATAACTATAGAAAGCTATTTTCGTTTTGATAGAGATTTAGCTAACAAAGGCGTTTGGGGACAGCGGCCCGTATGATATTCTGGGTAAAATAATACAAGATGGGTAAAATGACCAAAATAGAAGCTAGTTTTACTTTCTGGGAAATGTAATCTGCCTTATGTGAAAATATTGATATGTCTAATCGTTTTCTTTTTAGAATATGACAAAATTTTGGTAATGATATTGATATTGAGAGTAATATCAGTATGAGGACATGATTATGTACAAGCACGTTTGGGTTGTCCATAATAAATATGATGATGATATAAAATTTTATGGTAATAGCTCAAATGGGGTAAAATGTTCTTACGGACCAGGATACAACTGAAACAAATTTTAGGCGTTGGAATAATTTACAAATTCTAATATTTTTCTTAAAATCATCAGAAAAATGGATTTTAATTACAATTATTTTGCTGATACTTTTAAAATTTGAACAAAATGTCAGTATAAAAAGATATTAAAGAATCACAACAAGCTCTTTTAGCTATGAAAGCCAAAGACAAAATTTCAATGCTTACTTCCTCTCAGTTATACAATGGCAAAATTGTAGATGAAGCAAGTATTGATATTATCTTAGTTGGAGATTCTGCGGCTAATGTAATGGCTGGTGTAAACTGCTACCCATAACGCTTGGTCTATGATTTACCACGGAGCAGCTGTTGTTCGGGCGTGTAAAGCGAGCATTTGTTGTCGTAGATTTACCTTTTGGTACTTATCAGTCCCAATGCAAAAAGCGCTCGAATCAGCCATGAATAATGAAAAACAGGCGCACACAGGTAAAATTGGAGGAGGAAGAGAAATAGGAGAAAGTATCAAAAAATGCTTAATGCTGGTATTCCTGTAATGGGACACTTGAACACTCCTCAAGTCTATCAATAAATTTGGAGGATATGAGCATTACAGTATGAAAGAAAAAGAAGCTGAAAAACTACGTGAAGATGCTAAATTTTTGGAAGAAATTGGGTTGTTTTCATAGTTTTAGAAAAATTCCTTCTGTATTAGGTACTGAAGTAGCTAAAGAAAGCCTAAGCATACCTGTTATGGTATAGGTTTGAGAAACAGGTTGATGGACAAGTACTTGTAGCTCAAAGACTTTTTCAGTATGTTTTGTAGATTTTAAAGCAAATTTGTTCAATCCCAATACTTAAACCTTCACGAGCAAATGACTTCTGCTTTACGCAATACATACAGATGTAAAAGTGGAGATTTTCCGGTGAAAATGAAACAATATTAAAAATAAAAATTAATTTCTTTTATAAAACTTTGATAATACAACTTTATCAAAGTTTTATTTTTAATGTAGAAACAACCAAAGATAATTTACAAGTTATTTTGAAGATAACCATATTATCGTAATTAACAAAAAACGCGATATTGTACAAGGAGATAAAACAGGTGATGAGCCTGGGTGAGATTATTGAAATCTTTTTAGTTGAAAATATAATAAAAAGGAGAGGCGTATTTGGGGGTCGTTCATCATGAACCGCCCCACAGCAGGACTTACTGCTAAAACCTCAAGCACTGCCTCGATTGAATGCTCTTTTCAGATAAAAATAGTAAAAAAAACTTATGTTAGCCTTAGTTCATAAAAAAATATTCAACAGAAGGAGTTCTTACTCATTGGTTAACCAGAAATGAAAAAAACAAGCAAATCTACAGCTCATAACAAGAAGTACCTAATAGTAAAAAGCTTTTTAGAATATTGCCTCTTGAAGAATTCAAATAATTATAATCTTGTAAAATCAATCTATTAACAGGAAGACATCATCAAATACAGGCGCAATTTTCTGCTTTGGGTTGTCCTAACACGAGGAGATAATACGTATGGTGCTAAACGTGCAAATCAGATGCTAGCATTAGTCTTCATACTTACCATTTAGAATTTATTCACCTGTGAAAAAAGAAAAAATAAGCCTAATGATTCACCTGTTCCTGAGTTGGTAAAACCTGCTAATATTGAATTATAACCAATGAAAAATTTATTTAAATTAATTTCTCTTTTTTATATTACTGTGTAAAATAAATTAGTTTTCTTCTATAAATAGTTAATAATTTTGATTTTGGTATGAAGCCATAATATTTTCCTTCTTTAATACAGACGATTCAAAAATAAATATATTGATTTTCATTACCTCCTCGTTTTTATCATTTCTATTTCTATGATAGCAGGTGGTTTTTGCATCACGGCTCTATTACGGTAATTTTATCATATAAATCTACATCAAAATCAAATGTAGACCTCATCTAATAAAATAATTCCTTGTAAAACTGATTCTCTCAGTCAGAACAGGGTATATATTACGATTGGATTATGAATACCTTCTCTAACTTCCATCTCGGAGTTTCATATCTGTATAAACAGGCGTAATTATGCTCTACAACTCTTCAAAATCCGCAGGACAATATGGATTGATCTTTATTTACAGAGGGAAATAAGCTCTCCTTTTCTTTAATTCCATTGTATAAACAGAATATTTATTAAAATATTTTGCTACTGAAAAAGATACCGCTGCAGTAAGCATGGCCGGAACAAATAAGAGAATAACCATATTACTTCGGCTATTAAGAGCTGCATATTAGTGGTGCGTGAAGTACACCCTGTCATCAAAGCGGTCATTCCCACCAATAGCAAATTAAACGAATTCGCTGCCTTTATACCACAAAATAAAACTCATTAATAATACAGGCAGAAACAATTTCCCATTACTCCTCCATAAATAACATAGGTGAAAATATTCCCCCTACTCCACCTGCTCCAAAAGTAAGCAAGTAGCTATTACTTTAACAAATAAGCCCCTTAAGACAATAATCACCCAAAGAGTTTGATAAATCCAAATCAAAAATATTAGATTTTAGAATAATTCTGGGTGGCCTTCTTTTAAATGATTAATTATTTCGTGCCCTTCTCCATAAAGTGGAGCATTATAAAATAAGCAATCCTAAAGGCGCGCCGCCTAATAATATTTCTGCCAGGAGAATTTATTTTCTTAAAAAAGCATTAATTTTTCTCATAAACAAAAAGTAAAATATGCAGACATCAATCCGCCTATAATTCCTAACAAAATGTAAAGGAATTCCTTTTAAAGAAAATGCTTTGTTATAGTTATAGAATAAATCTTCATTCCCAAAAAGAAAATGCAAGTAAATACTCCACAAGGAAAATAATAAAGGTATAAGTGAAAGAGTGTTAAATCTAATCCGAGAAACTTCAATTACACAAATATAGCAGCAATAAATTATTTTTAAAATAGCCGCCAAAGCTCCTGCTAAGCACAAGCTAATAAAAGCATTCTATTGGACTGATTTATGAAAAAATCTTGATAAATTTGAACTAATTCCCGCTCCTGTTACCACCATTGATTAATGCACGAATGTCCACTGACCCCGAAACCAATAGTAATTGGTATATTAGAATACTTCCATAAATGAAAACGCTTCATTATACTTTTGGTGAGCAACAGCATACAAAATAGAAGGTATACCGTGGTTAATATCGTGTCTTATAACCAAATTTTTTCCACCAAATACACAAAAAGTAAAACCTATCATTGGGAAAATAAAAATAAAATCCATGAGAGTGATATTTCACCAGTTCCCTTCAAAGCCACTGAATAAGAAATTGGTGAGCGCATAGCCAATGCCCGCTATACCAGATGCTACCCAATATTCCACTTAGTATAAAGAATAAATTGTCTATCTATGGTGTTTTTACTCCTTGAATCGTATTTTTAAGAAAAAGTTGTCGTTTGCTTATCATTTTTATTTTGAAAAACGTGCAAAGTCATTTAAATAAAACCAGACTTTCATTTTTAACAACTTCACAAAGTAGTTTTAATAAAACTGTTTGTATCCCAAATAAAAAGGAGTAATAAACAATTACTCCTTTTTAAAATTTAATGTTGACTAACCGGCAGCTCTTGTTTATCCAAGCAGAAATACCACCTCCTTCAAGATTATGTAATGAGAATAACTAATGCTTGTAGAGCTACAACTGTAGCTCCATGCTCCTCCTTTACAATACCACAACCACAGGTTCATTTTGGAATTTCTGAATAAAGATTGCTATTTTTTGATAAAGGGAACATTTATAATATTCGGCACATTGTAGGCTATTTCTTGCACTTCATTTCTTCTCTTACATCAACAAAGAGAATATTTTTTTTTAGCCATATCAAACCCTTCTAAAACATTTATTTTTTGATACTCATTGTTTTATCTTTTTTATTGTTCTACTGCATTTTTTTTATTCAGCGAAATAGCCTCGAGTCTTTTTCTGAAGTTGCAGGAATAAGCGTATGCATTTTTATCACCAAAACTCTCCTGTTACGGTGGCAACTCACTGCTTCTTCTAAAGATAAAGAGCAAAATCAAGCTGTATTTATTTTTTTTTTCATATTAATATTTTTTCCAAAAAATAAAATATCAGGAAAAGACATAAACGCTCCTTGTGGTTCATACACCTTAAATTAAGCACACCTCTCTTGAAGTAGGTACTACAATATCTCTACGTTTGAAATTCGTCTTTCATATACTGGGGAAATGTAGTTATAGGGTTTTAGAGCTGTTGTATTGTTGCTCGTTTGGGCAATAGTAGCTCCACTGATAATTGTCCTTGTATTTTATAACACGCGTCATTCAGGAGCTGCTAAATAGCCTATTCTCCACCCTGTCATAAAAGCTTCTGGATACTCCATTGTTGTAATTGTTCTGTCGCCTAAACCATCTATTTGAGCTATGCTTGTATAGGTTTCTGTAAGTTTATATATTCCTAAATTTCGTCTGAAACAATGAATATATTTGGATATTACAGTACAACATGAAATTTTCAAGTTCTTGTTTCGTATATACAGCTCACTAGGATTTGAGGAGAATTAACCAAATCATTTTCGTTCTTGGGTAATTGCTTTTTCTAACTGTTCAGGTGTTATTTTAAATTATTTTCCAATGGTTGTAGGAACTTCTGCAGGGAACACCTTGTGCTATTAATAATTTCCGAATAACTTACCCAATATGGAGCAGGTGAAATGACCTCATCTCCTTCATTAAGCGTACAAGGCCGCATTAAGCTAAACTTTGTTTTGCACCTATTGAAACTACAATTTGTGATGGTTCTCTGTCAGTTGATTATCTCTTTTGAATTTCTCCTGATGAAGCTACTCTGGTTCAAAGGAAACCATCAATGAATACTTACTATAATTCGGTTGATAGCCTCAATGGCTGCTTGTTTATTATTTCTGGAATATTAAAATCTGGACACAGGAGCCTAAGCCCAATAATATCCTTGTGCTTTCAGCTCTCTTGTTTTAGCAGCCACCATTGCCAAAGTAGGCTGAAAGTACCATTTGGATTAGTCGTTTTGATAAAAGCTTTTCCATTATTGCTTATTTGAAAGGCAAAGCAAAGATACAATATAATTACTTTTATCTTTTTCGAAAATATCCTTAATAATTTTAAGGGATATTTGAGTCATCAAAACTATTATTTATATTTCGATGCTCTCCTTTGATTTCTTTATGTTCGTAATCAGCAATCATCAAGCGGTCATAATCAGGTTTAGTCCCTTTGCTGGAAACGCTTTGCTTATATTATCAAAATTAGATAAACCAAAAGGTACGATAATCAACGTTAGGAATAGAGAGGAAATAAGTCCTCCTATAATTACAATTACTGCTGAGGCGTTGTTGATTTCAGCTCCAGCGAAGCAATGACCAAAGGAATCATACCTGCTACCATCGCAATAGTTGTCATCAAAATGGGCGGGACGGAAACGAGCGTGGTTGGCTTGTATCAAAGCTATGTGACGCATCTTCTCCTTCTTCTTTACGGTGGTTAGCAAAATCTACAATGATAATCGCATTTCTTTGCCACTAACCCGATAAAAGCATAATAATAGCCCAAAGAGCGTAAAGATATTTAGAGACATATTAGCTAAAGCTAAGGCTACCAAAGCAATGAATGACAAAGGAATGAGAGAATAATACGATAAACGGACGTGACTATCATAAAGCACCGCATTACCATATACACAAGCAATATGGCTGCTATAAGAGATACTAAAAGTGTTCCAAAACCTTCATCTTGGTTCTCTTGTTCTCATGTAAAAGGTAAAATGTACATTGGCAGGTTTTGCATAATCGTCTAATTTTTCCTTTCGTTCTGAAAGCTTGATATTACCTGTTGGGCGCCCTACCGATTGTGCTTGGCACTGCTAACCGATGGAGATTTGTCATAGCGTTCCTAACTGACTGGGTCCTGAGGCGCATGGCTTATTGTCGCGAATTGCGATACGATTTGCATATCTGTTGTCCCTGACGAGTTGGTAAACATCATATTCTCAATATCTCTGCAATTGATTGACGACTTCCGTCCTCGAATACAATATTAATATTATATTCAGAATCTCCTGTACGGAATTTGCTACTATGTTACCATTGAAGGCTTCTATACGCATGAAGTGGTACCAACGGTAGCCACATTGAGCCCCAAGCGTCGATCATCTTATCACCGGTCTGTTTGTGCACGAATTTTCAAGGAGTTTACCAGCCTCTGAAGTGAAAGCTTAACCTCCTGTAGCGGTACATTTTGAGCAATTAAGGAAGCTTGCAGCATATTCTTGAGGCTAATTCTACCATTATCAGAAGTAACTACCAAAGACTATAGGTGCTTGTTTCTGCTCCCATCATTTCCTACTGGAACGGTTTTTACCTTAGCATCTACTAAGTACTGACTTAATTCACGTTTTTAACTTAGCAGCAATAACAGTAGTAGATTCATCTCGTTCATTTTATCAATAAGCATCGTTGTATCTCTGAGTTTATAAGCGGTGGCGTGTAGGCACCCTCTACTAGTCGAGTTGCCCTACTGTGGTAATTCATACTTTCGATGATGGCTTTTCCAGTACCTTTTTACCTTTTAAATAAGATAATTTTCAGCTGAGTGATAAAAGTTGGTTTGAAATTTCAAAGAAACATCTTTATTGAGTTCAAACTGACCACTATTTTTCCTCTGTCCATTCCTTGTATAAATTCTGTACCAATGAAGCCTGTTGGGATCATTGAGCAAGAACCTACAAAAGGAAGAATACAGGAAATAATTGTTTTCCATTTATGAAAGACCAAACCAAAAGGTCTGAAAAGAGGCCGTCATGCAACTTAATAGATCCTAGCAAAATTGGTGGAAAAGTTTACCCATAGTATCAGGATTAGGATGTTTCCAATTTTCCAAAGCTTGAGTATAGCCAAGGCACCACCAGTGAGGACATCAGTAAAGAGAGCATCATGTAGCAATGGCCACAGTTAAACAGAACTCTTTTACGATTTTTACCTACAATAGAAATTCCTATAGAAATCGGAACGAATACCACTACAATTACCAAAGTAATTGCCATAGCTTAGTTAAAACTCAATTTCTTTAGAACCATCATAAGCGGCACGTGCTGTCCCATTTCCCTATGGCGGGTGAATATTTTCCCAAGACTACAATAGCGTCATCTACCAAGATACCAACCACCAAGAGAGAGCAACATGAGGCTCATTGGATTTGAGGTAAGAAATGCAAGAAATACATACCTATAAAGGCAGCAATAAGCGGCAAGTAGGGTTGAAACCATCACAGTGAGTGCATTACGCAAAGCTATGAAGGAAAAAGAACATCACCACAGCCACAAAACAATCGCTAAGATAAGGTCAAACGTACAAGATTAGCAGCACGCTCAAAGTAAATTCACCTGGTATCTTCAGCTAGTGGCAACTTTTACATTTTTCATGTAATTTTTCTATTTGCCATGTGCCATTTTGGCACACTTGCTCCTTACTGATACGAGCATTAGCATCCGGTTTGCTGAGTACTTGTAATAGAAGTGTGTTTCTTGAGTTTATACGAGAGGCTATTTACAAGTTGAGCTTCTTCTTCAGTATCTTGTGCATCGACTTGTCAGTAAAGGCGTGTTTCAATACCGTTTCGAGAAGCAAAGAGTAAGGTTTCACCAGTGCTTGTACATCTTCTATTTTTCCTTGTAAACGGATAGAAGTGCTATTTCCCGACCGAGTTTTGAGCTTACCAGCAGGAATTTCTAGAGTTTCAGAGGCAGCTATAAGTTGTTGAACTTGCCCTATGGAAGCCCACTATCCTATCAAGTTTTTAGCATCTACATTTACTGAATTTCACGCTGGCGCCCTCCAATGACCCGATGACCTGCACGACTCCTGTTTGCAGACGGCTCTGGTTGTATTTTTATCTGCAAATCCTTGAGTTCAGAAGAAAGTAAACGGTTTGAGTAACTGGCGAATTGAAATAATAGGCAAATCAGAAAGTGAGAATTTGGCTTAAAAGAAGGTTTCTTTGGCATCATCGGGCAAATCAGCCTTGATAGCATTAATTTTTCGGTGCGCCTCATTTCAAAGTATTATCATTGGCATCATTGGTCAGTTGCACAACCACTACCGAAAACTCATAAGAATAAGATTGTATTTTCTTAATATTTTCCCAAAGCAGAAACTGCATACTATTGAAATCTTCTTGGTAACCAGTGCTCTCTCAATCTCAGAAGGAGAAGCTCCTGCATATACAGCGGTAAAATAGTTACACATTCACTTTCAAACTTTGGGAATAAGTTCGTAGTTTAACATTTTCGCATGAAAGTGTAAAAGCAGCCTAATAACAATAAAGGCATCACAATCAGGACGCTGGGTCGCTTTATGGAAAGTTTATAATCTCAATTTGTACTTTCGTTTTTATAATTATTCTACTATTTTTATGGAGTACCATTATCTATATTAATTTGTCCGCTGGTAACTACTTCATCTCAACAGATAGCCCATTAATAATTTCTACTTTGTCTCCAAAGTTACGACCGCTTTTACAGTGCTGCATTTTCAGCTTTTCCGTGCAATTTTTGAATCTGTTTTCGCTAATGCTCCCACAGCTGAGTGAGGTACAGCAGTACGACTATTTTCAGCCTTATTTGTATCCAAAAATGAGCCATTAGCATACATTCCTGCTTTTTAGTTTTTATCTTTATTAGAATGGACAAGTATTTCCACTTGGAGATTTTCAGCTCCATCAGATTTTGGCACTGCAATAAAAATAACTTTTCCTTCAATAGTTTCGAGAAAAGCGCTTGGTTTTATACGCTATTTCTCCTGATTTGGGTAATTGGCTTATTTGATTTTCATCAACAGTAAGTTTTAATTTAAATTATATCAATATTTACAATATTGAAAGGGTGCCCAACTCAACAAGTGTTCCTTCTTCAATGTGCTGCCTGCATTTCCGTTGATTTTAGACGTACAGATAGTATCTCCTGAAACGATAGAAGCAGGGGTATAATTAGCTTGTGCGATCAGTTGTAAGCGTACTTGCTGCTAACTATGATGGGCTTGAGTAACGCCTCCTGTTTAAGAAAGCACTGCGGCGTTTCGAGCAGTCTGCTGTTTCAAAGCACAGCTTTGCATTTTCTCATTGTAACATTTGTTTTGTCTGCTTTGGTATTGGCTAATGCTTTGCCCTGCACGAACATAATCACCTTCTTTTACAAATATTTTACTATTTGCCCGCCTACTTCTGAGGAGACATTTAGGTCTTGTTCTGCTTCCACAAAGTTCCGTTTGCTACAAAAGATTAGAAACTTTTTCTTCTGTCACTTTGACGCTCGGACAGCAACTTGTGCTTCTTTCACGAGGCAACAATAGCTACTTCATTAGCATCTTTGTTTGAATACAGTTTATAAAGTCATAAAACCTATTGCGGCTGTTACAATAGTTGGGAAAAGTACCTTTTCATCGTTGTGAAATTTGTTACTTGTTTTAAATTTGCGGAGTTGCAAAGTTAAAACACTAAATAAAACAGTTTCCATATATGAAAATTGGCTCTCTGTCTTATTTTGTTAAGCTAACCAACTCTACATAGAAAAGTTTAAAGAAAACTGTGATAAAAGCATTATCGGAAGAAGGCCAAAGCACTCTTTCAAGTTTCTGAAATGCCTGAAAACCATTACTGAAAAAGACTTCCGTAGACCAAGATTTTTGGAACCACAAAGTAGTTGTAATAATATCTTCATCTGACACGAAGTTTTTGAGCTATATATTTTAATATTGTATAAACTATAAAAATAAACTCACTGAAGAGAAAATATAATACCAAACATGGAAAAAGAAACCGATTGAAATATTTGTTTTCAAAAGCATCTAGAAAAACTTTCATAAACGATTAATAAAATGACAAAAGCAGTCAAATTCTCCTATCCATTTACTATATTTCTCGATTATTTTCTTAAAAAGGATTTAAATCGAAACACTTTCGACAACCGGTAAAAGCACTTTTAGCGTAATGGTGTTGAACTGTTCAGCGTGATTTACATCAGAAGAAGCATTTTCTAAGAAAAACCCATTAGTAATGGCGTAACAACAATACCTATCAACAGAAATAGAAAGGCGTTAAATATTGCCGAGGAGATAATATTCCCTCTTGCCATAGAAACCATAACCGCGAGGAAGAAACCGTAGAAGGAAGGCAAGCCAAAAAGAAAATGAAAGCCACACACAAGCTCATATAACTCGTGCTGCTGACAAACCATAAAAGATACAAGAAAAGGAAAAAGAACAAAGCGATACCGAATTAGCCTGCGCAAAAGGGTGAAAGTTTCCAATTACGAGATATCGCAAACTTCTTTAATATTTAGTTTTAGTCCATAGAGTATAATACAAATTCTGATCAATAAATACACTAAGATTGACGTTTTGTATTCTTCTTTATAAGGAATAATTTTTGCTAAAATAATCATTCCTAGAAACGACATTATTTTGTTTATTAAATAGTTTTTGCATATAAAATATTTTAATTATCTCGTCTAGCAATATTAGAAATATACAAGAGCTGTAATAATACTTACAGAGTAATAGCGTATAGCATTGGCTTTTCAAGAAGTTACAGGGAGCTAAAATGCCCCAACAATGAGACCCCCGTTCCGAAACGAATCATTCCTGTAATGAAATTTGCTGTCCACTGCTGTTTTCCGGAAAAAGTTCTAATAATACTGAAGCTGTTGCTACTTGAGCACTACCGATACCATACCCACAAAAACCGCTATACCAATTGCCATTGGCCCATAAACCAGGATTGGACCACCGATAAATAGCCATATTCCTGCTAAAATTGTACCATTAGTCCTATTTGTAAGGCATCTGTTCCTATTCCCCAGAAATATACTTGCCATTTGAGAGCTGTGCCAACATCATTATTCTATATTAGAATAGTAACCAAAATTTTCTTTTGCTACCCCATAAAGTCCCTGTATAAACTAATGAACCCGAAGTAAGAAAGCAAACATACCCGCTGTAAGATTACTAAGAGATATACCCCAAAACTTTTCTATAGTAAATTAACATAATTATAAAGAATGGTTTTCAAATCAGAATTTGAACGATTTTCTTTTGATGGGGTTTCTGGTATTTTTAATAAAGCCCAATGCGAGCACACAATAGTCCTAGGCACGATGATCGATAATAGAGTGCCAATGGAACCATTTTGCTAAATATCACTCCAACGATAAGAGTGCCGCCAGTGGGGCTATCATCATCACAATCATTATCGGTGGCCTCGGCTCGAGCAGAATTCATAAATAAATCTCGTAAAAGCGCCCCCTACTACCACCGCTGGTGATGCTCCGACCTTATGCTCGACAGAAACGAAATACAAGTAATCGTCAATATCTTGTATTTGTGTGATTATCAAGGAAATAATAGCTGCTATTACAGCTCCTATAATAATTGTGCTTTCGTCCGCCGTGTCAGACAACGAATGGTCATAAAGTTGTCAAAAGCAAAAACCAAATGCCAGAAAAGCGCTAAGGTTGTCTGTATTTTCTCTTCGAGTACACACGCCAAATCAAGGGCATATCTCGGCGAAAGGCAAATACGCCTCAATAGCAAAAGGGTAGACGATGATAATACTCCAAGAATAACAATAAAAGCCAATCTAGCTATATTCTTTTCCATTTTTGGAGTTATAAGAAAGCAAAAGTAATAATTTTATTTGATAAAAATTAAATGAAATATAGTCATAATTTGAGCGTCAAAAATAATCTTACATATTTGCACTCTGGAAAATGAATGTATTATGGAATTATTTAAGGACATCTTAGAGTTACTAGACGCCTTAAAACAGACTTAGATTGCGAAAGATAGCTAGCTTCTTTTAAAAGTGGGAAAAAGGGTATTGATGCCGTTGGCTGTTTAACAACAGTTAGTGGAAAGGACAATACACTTATAGAAAACTTATTCAACTCTATAAAATACTGGGATAATGTGAAAATAATTCTTGAAGAAAGAGATAGAAGAATCGATTGGAATGCATATAGAAGAAACAAAATGGACTGGAAAATTATAATACTAATAACTTTTAATAGTTATAGTCATGGAAGATAAAGAATTAATAACTTTTTGTATCATAATGCAGAAAAATAGACATTGAAAGATGGATGAGTTTTGACAATATCTTATCAGAATGGGATTTTCGGAATTTATATTTGTCAAAAAATGATAAAAATAACATTTGGAGATAATGATACAACAGCTCGTAAATTAAAAATATTAGAAAAAGATCAAAGATAGTTTTTATAAACATGCTCTAAATGAAGTGAAAAATGAATATAGAATATATAATAATATTTTCAGGACCCTATTTCGTTTTATCTTGTAGAGACAAAGAGGTCAAGGGAAATATTAGAAAAAGATTATAGCAGATACTACTATGAGACATGACAATAGGAAGAGTTAAAATCTTTCCTAAAAGAATATGATACTACTACTATATTAATGGAAAGAAAAGAGATATAGGAAATAAAAAGAAGCAAATTCATCTTCCTATACTATAAGTAAGATAAGAAACGGAGAAGAAGTAAAGAGTAGTTGGAGACGAAGACGATTGGTTATTAATTATAACAACAGATGGAATAAAAAGGATATATTCATAAAAATAATATAAAAATAGAAATCATACAATGAACAATCTACTCACCCATTATCCTGTAAAATTGGATAGAACGGAATGAAGCTAAGCAGTAGCCATTTTATTGCTGTGCAGGACTTGTTGACGAATGGAAAAGGATATAAACCTATAAAAAGACTAATATAACTCAAATTTCTAAAGTAATGATGGGAAGAATTTTCTACATTACATAAGTAATACATCAAAGTGAGTCTTGGATACGAGGTATATATTCTGGGTATCAGAATTTAACATAGACCGATATTTAGCGGAATACAGTTTTAGAATTAATCGCTCACAAAAATAAAGATACTATCTTTAACAAATTAATAGAAAGAATTGTAGAACGTTCTCCAGTTTCCCAAAAGTCAATTAGTATGTAATTAAATAGGCACCTCAAAATATTTTTATAAAAACTTTTTATTCTTATTTTTATTACTTTTGCATTATTATAAGATAATTTTATGAAAAGATATTTTTACACTCTGTTGTTTGGGTACAAATTGAAATAATATTAAAGTATTGTAACACTTTTTACTTTAGGCAGAAATTATATTGATAGTTTTGTGTTTAATTTTGTCTCATTTTTACCCTTTTGAATCTATGATAAATGGAGTAATAAATATATATAGTGACATATTATCCTATCATTTTGCCTTTTTCTTAAAATATTTTTATCCATTTTGCCTTTATTACTATTAATAGTTTGTTTTTATCAATAAGTTTTACATTAGGAGGTATTATTGGAGTTATTTGGTATTTTATTAGAAGATAAAAGAGGCACATCAAATTGGGTACATATTGATTTTGAATTAATTTTCACTTTTTCAGTGCTTTATTACCTATTTATTATGGCTATCCCTCATAATGATAGTTATTCTATAGAAAATGATGAAAACCTCTATTTTTATTTTTGTTTTTATTTTCTTAATAAGTTTTCGCTTTTTATGTTAGGACACCTTCAAAGAGAGAGTATATAAAATTATTAGGAAATGCTAGCCTATATTTTAACCGGTATAATTCTTGTTTTGCATTGCATATTAGTTTATTCTTCTTATCAAAAAGCGAGATTCTTTTGAGGATCTCTACCAAAAATTGAAAGTGATGATTATGACGATTACGGTATGGTGAAGTAGACTATGAAGAGGAAGATTATAGGGATCATGAAGACTATAAGAAGAGGATCGTTATATCTTGGGGTTTTGATGTAATGCATCTTGACCTCACAAGAGATATTTGACAACAAAAACTACCTTTTATAATGACAAAATATTCTTACTACGATCGTTAGATAACTATTTAAAACCTTCTGAAAAGTGCTGATTTTAACGAAGAAAATAAAACCCTCTTTTCAAACTCTATGATTATGTAGATAGAAATAGTAGATGCTGGAGCTGGAATCATTTTGGAAATATGGTCGTAACATTCGTAAATGAAAACAAACAAAGTTTAATTTTTGATGAATTAGATTATCTTTAAAAACTTATGAAATAGAAGATAACAATGAAAGATTTATTTGAAGATATTCTTGAAGAATTGAATAAACAAGAAGCGTATGAATGCCAATTATACTCACTGATTCCTATTTTTGAAAAACACAATATTCCTATCAAAAGAGATATGAAAATTCAAAAATCGACAACGCTGATGTTCGTTGGCTTATACCTTTTTGGGCAAGATCGCTACCAAGAGAAAACATACAAATAACTCACTCTGATTTTAGAAAAATCTTAAAAGTAGAATAATCTAAGATGTTTATACGAGATGTAAATATCTCGTAGTATATTCAAAAATGTAAATCCTACTCCTAAAATAGTTTGCTTATAATTATAATCTATTAAAGAATCTCCATACCCGTGAGATGCCTGCAAACTAACGAAGTTCTCTATTTAAGGATAAATCCAACTGAGTTCTACGTGCCCTATTGGTATTAAAATTTCAGATTATTTCGTACTACAAAAGAGAAAAGATCTAAAAGGAACTGCACCTCTTATTTTCGCAACGCCCTATATAGTTTTTCTATTTCAGGATTATTCCTATTCGTTTTTCAGAAAACGTTTCCAAAAACTGAGCCGTAAGAAACATCTCCCCACCTGGGCAACTCCATCAATATAAAACGATCTCAACGATGAGAATGTGCAGCCTTTCCATTAGACTGATGATTAACAGAAAAGTCCAAGCATTTTTAATTTAAAATTTCCTACAGAAAGATTTGTTGGATATGTAAAAATCGATTCTGGTTCATAATTCAACTCTCTAAAAGGTCGAGAAAGTTCTCCATTATACATCTGCCAAGCCTGCTGGAGTAAAAGCTACCCATACATCACCTTTTCCAAAAGCATCTTGCATAATTTTAGCTCAAAACTTACTCTGAAAACTTTGTTTCCACAGACTGATAATCTCTCCTTTCAGGTACAGGACGCTCGGTATTAAGTCCTGAGGTTTACTCAATAGGTTTATGTGTAAAACGAAAAAGGCATTACATACATAGGTAAATATTCTAAAAACGGAAAGTGCCTCGTTGATCTTCTCGGTCTAGCTCCCATATTTTGGAAATGGCTGTATCTAAGTCTGGTTTATGACTTTTGCTCTTGATTTTCAAGGATAAAGCAGGTTCTGATAAAGTATCTTTTTGGATTTCTTGCGCAAATATCCCAAGTGAAATACTAAATAAAATTAAAGGATAAACGCTTCATTTATTCTGTAAAAGTGCAAGCACAGATAAAATCAAAATAAATAGATTTACTTTTACTTCTTTTAAGAAAAATAACTTTTATTGAGGAAAAGAAAATAACTTTATTAATATATTTTTGTTTTGATATATTCCTGCTTTTTCTCATCTTTGCCAAAAATAATTTATGGCAGACGATAAAAGTAATTTTTCAATGAGTAAAGTTAGTAAAACTTACTCTTCAGCTAATAAACAAGTCCTGAAAGACATTTATTTAAGTTTCTTTTACGGAGCTAAAATAGGTATCTTAGGGCTAAACGGCTCCGGAAAGTCTTCTTTATTAAAATCATTGCAGGAGTTGATAAAAACTATCAAGGAGATGTGGTTTTTGCTCCAAATTATACCGTAGGATATTTAGAACAAGAACCTCAGTTGATGAAAATAAAACCGTTATAGAAGTCGTTCGTGAAGGTGTTGCCGAAATCACTAAACTATTAGATGAATTCAACCAAATTAACGATTTATTTGGTCTGGAAGAATTACTCCGAGCAGACAAGATGCACTAATGGACAAACAAGCCGAATTGCAAGATAAAATTGATGCACTTGGAGCTTGGGAAATTGATAATAAACTTGAAGTAGCTATGGATGCCCTTCGTACTCCTGAGCCTGATACTCCTATCAAAGTTCTTTCAGGAGGTGAGCGTAGAAGAGCTGTTTCGCCGTTTATTACTCCAACAACCTGATGTTTTACACTTGATGAACCTACAAACCAATTCTCGATGCAGAATCGTATTATGGTTAGAGCAACACTTACAAATAACATGCAGGTACTGTAATCATGTTACACACGATCGTTATTTCTTGGACAATGTTGCAGGCTGGATTCTTGAACTGATCGAGGTGAAGGTATTTCCTTGAAAGGTAACTATTCTTGGCTTGACCAAAAAGCAAAAAGACCTGCTCAGGAACAAAAACTGAAACCAAAAAGACAAAAGTATTAGAACGAGAACTTGAATGGATTAGACAAAAGGAGCAAAAGGAAGACAAGCAAAGCAAAAAGCTCGTTTTGCAAAATTATGACCGATTACTCAATGAAGACCAAAAACAACTTGAAGAAAAACTAGAAATATATATTCCTAATGGTCCTAGGATTGGGGAACTTAATGTTATTGAGGTCTCGAAATGTTTCAAAAGCATTTTGGAGATAAAATATTATATGAAAATTTAAAAACTTGTGTTACCTCAGGCTGGTATTGTGGGAGTTATCGGACCCTAATGGAGCTGGTAAGTCTACTATTTTCCGTATGATTATGGGAGAAAAGCTAGATGGTGAATTTATTGTGGAGATACAGTATAGCTTTATGTACCAATCTCATAAGAATATTGACCCTCAAAAATCCATTTGGGAAAACTTTGCTGATGGGCAAGATTTAATTATGATGGGAGGAAGACAAGTAAATTCAAGAGCATATCTCAGTCGATTTAACTTTTGGAGGAAGGAACAAAATAGTAGCAAACCTTTCCGGTGGAGAACGAAACCGTTTGCACCTAGCAATGACACTGAAAGAAGAAGGAAAACGTACTTTACTAGGACGAGCCTACCAATGACCTAGATATCAACACTCAAGAGCTTTAGAAGAAGGTTTAGAAAACTTCTGGTTGTGCTGTTGTTATTTCTACGATAGATGGTTCTTAGATAGAATTTGTACACATATCTTAGCTTTTTGAAGGAGATTCTCAAGATATTTCTTTTGAAGGAAGTTTCTCTGAATATGAAGAAAATAAAAGAAACGACTCGGAAAAAGAAGTTAGTGCCTACACGAATAAAATACAAAAACTTATCCGATAATTTATTCATACTTTTATAAAATGCTAAATTTAATTCGAGGTTACAATACAGCAAAAACATTATGTGTCGGGCGCTATTGGGCTAATGTTTGGTGTTGGATTAATGTCTATCGTCAATTATTCTAAAAAGACGGAGAACAGAAAAGAAATGATTTTCTTAGAAAAGAAATTGAAGCGCTAAAAGAACGAATAAGCCAAACCGATTTTAAAGCACAAGAAAAGCTATTATTAAAGTTGATTACTAAAACAACTTGCTTGGATAGATGATGAACTCACGACAAGGAATATAAATTTATTGTCGAATATATTATAGATAACAAATTTTTGAATCTGATGTAAAAATAATGCTCATTAAAAATATCAAAGAAAGCTCCTCCCTATTAGATACTTTTTGAATCCATTGCAAGTACTATTTTAGTAAAAACATCTAAAATTCTTTTGATAGTGAAAAGAAGATGGGCTTCATTGCTATCCTGGAACAATTGACACAAGCTGATGATGCTATACATAAAAAGAAATTCAATTCATTAAACGATTAAAGAATTTATAGAAATTTTGTCTTATAAAGAAAAATATTTTTATTTTATTCTAAAATGATAGTAATTATGAAAAATAACATAACATTCTTATAAAAATCTATTAAGATTTTGAATAACTATGTTATCATATTTTGCTATTTGTTGTATATTTTTCATCTAATTGTTAGATAGAGTATTTTAATATTCAATAGAAAACAAAAATATTATTATGTATCCTACACTTGCATCATTCTACTTATCTCGTCTGTATTTTTATGAGGCGGGAAAGTACGTTCAGATTTGGTAGCGATGTGTTCGCTTGTTTTATTAGTTTTATTTGGCATCTTAACTCCCAAAGAAGCTCTCTCAGGCTTTTTCTGACAAAAGTTGTAATTATGATGATAGGTCTGTTTTGTAGTTGAGAGCTATTTTCCAAACAGGATTGGCTAAAATGATTAGTAGCCGTATTCTTCGTTTGGCAGGCAATAGTGAAATAAAGTTATTTATTCTTCTTATGCTTTGTTACTTTTTTATTGGGGCTTTTGTTAGCAATACCGGAAACCGTAGCTAATGATGCCTATTATTGTTGTAGAGTATGGCTATGAGTTCAAAATATTAATACAAGCCGTTTACTAATGCCTATGGCTTTTTGCAAGTAGTATGGGCGGAATGATGACGCTTATTGGTACTCCTCCAAACCTTATTATTGATAATAAACGTAGAAGCAGGTTATGAAAAATTAACTTTCTTTTCTTTCACTCCTGTCGGATTAGTTTGTTTAGTTAGTTGGTTTGGTCTGCTTTATACCTGTTAGTAAAATATTTTTAACCAAAAAGAAAATAACAATACTGAAAAAGAAAAAGCAGGAAAATCTCTAAATGATTTGGTTGGTGAATACCAATTGGCTAAAAATCTTTATCGTGTTTTTGTAGAAAAAGACTCTCGTTTCATCAAAAGCCTAAAAAGAAATTAATATTTTCTCAAAAATATCATCTTTCATACTTGAAATACGAAGAAAACCTACCTCAAACAATCCTTTCAAAACAGGAAACCAAGTAATCAATGCTGAAACTATTCTTTTATGAAGGTGATATTCTCTATATCGAGGAGATTTTGAAGCGCTAAAAATATGAATAGCCAAAATGGGCTGTCTCTTTTGGATACTCACCAAACGGAAGAAAAGAGACGCAGATATACTGAATTTTCAGAATATTGGTATTGTAGAAGTATTAGTTATGCCTGCTTCAAAGTTGAGTTAATCTTCCTGTAAAATCTTCCAAACTTCGTGAACACTTTGGGCTAAATATTTTTAGGAATACAACGTAAAGACGAATACATATTACAGAATCTTAAAGACGATGTATTCAGGGGATATATTATTAGTGCAAGGAATGTGGGAATGATATTGCCAAACTAAGTGATGAACGTAGCCAATTAGTAGTTTTAGGACAACCTCTCAATGAAGCTGCAAAAGTAAAACTAACTCATAAAGCCCCTATTGCAGGGAATAATTATGATTGCTATGGTTATGGCTATGATGTTTGATTTTATTCCTATTTCTCCAGAGATAGCTATTCTTATCGCTTCATTATTGATGGTTATTTCAGGTGCTTTACGAGAATGTAGAGCCGACATAAAACCATTAATTGGGAAAGCATTGTTCTCATTGCAGGAATGTTACCTATGGCTTTGGCTCTAGATAAAACAGGTGTTTCGGGTATTGTTTCAGGATATGTTGGTCAATAATTTAGGGAACCATAGTCCATATATGTTATTAGCTGGAGTTTATTTTACTACTTCTTTAATGACTTTATTTATAAGTAATACAGCTACAGCTATGCTTTTTGGCTCCAATAGCACTGGAAAGCCTCTGAGGGCATTGGGGTACAGCCTCACGCTTTTTCTATTTGCCGTTACAGTGGCAGTAAGTATGTGTTTTGCCTCTCCTTTTCTACTCCACCCAATGCACTTGTTATGTCTGCGGGTAGGTACACATTTATGGATTACGTAAAAGTTGGATTACCTTTACAAATAGTAATGGGGATTGTTATGATTTTTGTACTTCCTTTGTTATTTCCTTTCTAAAAATTATATAATTTATCTAATGAAAAGAAATACTCTTATTTTTTAAAGATAAGAGTATTTTTTAAGATTATGCTTTCATAAATTTTTATTAAAATAGTTGTGTATCAAATAGAAATAATCTAAGTTTGTAATGAATAATCTTATTCTTTATTCTATTATCAAAAAGATTTTTCAATTATTTTTCTATTCTCATAAAATGATATATATATCTGCTCTTCGCTTTTATTACTTTATTATTCTTGACCTTTATTTAGTGCTAATATGGCACAAACTTATTTTGCTGTGCACAGATCATTCTTCTTTATATCTTGTTTCTGACAAAGAAAATGATAATGGTTGTGTCGTAAAAAGAAAATCTATACATCAAAATTGAGTAAAATAAAGAAAAACAAAATTTTCTGCTTATTTTGCAGATTTTGCAGCAAAATATATAATTAATTCTGATAAAAACAACGTATGTTCATTGATTTTATAGCTCAGAACATAATAGAAACGCATTCTATAACAATAAATGGGCATAAAGAACATCCCTCTAAATCCTGATAAAATACCCTGCAAAAGTTAAAAGAAAATACAGTTTTCTATTTTGTAAAATTCGAAGATAATCAAGTTTATTTTTCAAATTATATTAACGACCTTATTTTTCTTTTGAAGCCGATTTAACAGAAGGGAAAAACGTCATTAACATCAACTATAATGCAAATTTGAGTATTGATACTTCTGGTTTTTACCCAAATATGAACCTCAATTATGCCATTTATCCTTCTCAATACTGGAACACTTCTCTCCGCCTATTGAAATAGAAATGCAAATTCCTGATTATCTTCAAGTAAGAAGTAATAATATAAGGGAAGGTAAAGAAAAGAGAATATAATAAAATGGGATGTAAAAATCTAAGTATAGGTACACTTGAATGGGTATTTACAAAGAAAACTACTTGGCTTCAAGATTTAGTTTTTACTGAGTTTCTGTGGTTTTATGTTTATTACTATATTTATCTGTTTTATTTTTCACATTTTACTTATAAAGAAATTACAACATTTTAAACTGAATTTATTAGATTTTTATTGTTTCTCCTATCATAGGTTACACGGTTTACTTTCCTTTCATATCCTTTTTATAGAGTGGGTTAGTTGATACTAAAGGAGGAAACCACGGATATTTTTCTTATTCATTTTACTATTATATTAGCAATTCCCATTTATGGGCTTTTTGTTATAGCTTTTTACTTTTTAAATATTTTCAAAAAGTAAAAATAAATGTTTCTGTAGGTATAGCTGTACTTGCTTTTGCTTTAAGTTTTCTATTATTGTTGATGAAACTGAGAATATTATTATATGCAGTTTATTAATGATAGGTGTATTTTGGTCTATACATTAAGTAAAAAGACCCGAGTGAAATCTTTCTCACCTCGACTATATTCTTTAATGGTTTGCTTATATTATTGTGGGAACTTATACAAAATTTATAGAATTACTTTACACTTTTGAATTTGTCATTTCCTTACCTGAAAGGTACTTTTTAGGGTAGTAGCAAAATTTTTCTTAAAAGCAGAGATAAAATGGCTTGGAGTGCTATATCCTAACTTTAAGCTGAGTTCATGATGTTATATTCTCCACTTTGTAACCATTTTTCGTGCAAGTTCCATTTTTATAATCAAAAAGAAAATTATAAACCGATTCTCCGTAAATTTGCTTAAATCCTGTTTTCAATCAAAAGTAATTCCTACTTCATCAGCCAATTCTTGTAAAGAAGGTAGAGTTAACATATTTTTAATAATAAATTCTTTTCGCTTGTCTTATAACATTCTTCATCTGAAAGAAAAGGACAATTTTCTGTATTTATATCATTTGTTTTATTAAAATACAAAACATAATAACTCGAATATTTTTGCTTTTTGATATAATAAAAACATACTTGAATGAATGTTATTCATACAACATTTGATGCAAAATTACAGCCATTTGAGGTGTTATTGCCCCATTAGAATAATATTTTTATCTTTATTATCCATATTAAGAAAATCTATACAACTGATTCTTCGAAAAATAAAGAATGAAATTTTTGAATTGAAATAGAGAAATAGTTACAGACTTCAGGTGCAATTTTAAAAACAGGCAATATTTGTTGCGGATTATATAACAAAAGTAATTGCATTTCAGAGATTGGCAATGACTAATCCCCTTGATTGAAGAGAAAAATAGCATTACCTTTGGTACAAAATGAAGCTGAATAAAAAATTTTTGCTTTATTTCAGGATTAATCTCCTCAAAATCAGCAGTTTGATTATCTCCAAAAACCAAATACATTCCTCATCTACGTATAATAATGAAGTAGAACTTTCATGCGATATTTTCTAAATTTTGTATAGGCATTTTACAATTATTTTATTTAGACTATTTATATATTTCATAGTTATCAACAATATAACAAATTGATAATCAATACATATAAAATTAAAATGCAAATATAGCACTTTTAGAGTAGTTCTTTTAGCGTTATTTTTATCAACAATATACTATTATTTTTATAGTATGAAAGATTGAAGCTATAAATGGAGACTAAAAATAATTCAAAAGATACTCATTTTTATGTTATTGGGATTAGTTATAAGAAAGCTGATGCCAATATTCGAGGCGTTTTAGCTTAGATATTGAGCATCAAGAGCTTATTTTAGAAGAAGCACAAAGCCGAACAAATGGAAGGTTTGATGATTATTTCTACCTGCAATCGTGCAGAATTGTATGGTTTTGCCCAACACCCATTTCAACTAATTCAAAAACTTTTGCGCTCATTCACAAGCAAGCCTTTGAAGACTTTGAAAAATTTGGCTACATTATAAAAATAAAGAAGCTATTAATCATATTTTCAATGTAGGAACAGGCTTGGATAATAAATTTTAGAGATTTTTAGAAATTATTAGCCAATTCAAAAAGCTTTTCATTCTTTTCAAAAAATATAATTTAGTAAATGCTTTCATTGAAAGATTAGCAAAACTCTGTAATTCAAGCAAGTAAGCGTGTAAAATGAAACCGAACTTTCCTCTGGAGCTACTTCTGTTTCATTTGCTTCTGTACAATACATTTTAAATAATGTTAAAAATATTTCCCATATTCTTCTTTTTGGAACTGGAAAAATAGGTAGAAATACGTGTGAAAACCTAATAAAACACACTGATAATAAACATATTACACTTTATTAACCGAGACTAAAGAAAAAGCTCAACAAATAGCTGGAAAAATTTAACGTTTTAGTGAAAAATTTTTCAGAATTGACAGAAGAACTATCGCAAACAGATGTCCTTGTAGTAGCAACAGGAAGTAAAACACCTACAATAAATAAAGACATTCTTCCAAAAGATAAAGAAATGTTAATTTTAGACCTTTCTATACCTAAAAATGTAGATGAAAATGTAAAAACAATAAAAAGGTGTTACGCTTATTCATGGACTCATCTCTCTCAAATGACAGATGATAGTACACTTGAAAGAAGAAAAACCTTTATCCCTGATGCTCAGAGAATTATAAAAGTAAAAGCTGAATTTGAAGATTAGTTTACAAAATAGAAGATTTGCCCCAACCATTAGAGCTTTAAAAATGGAATTGGAAGAATTTAAAAATTCAGAAATAGACTTCCAACGATAAATAACTTTAATGAAGAACAAGCAGAAATATTAAGTAACCGAATAATTCAAAAATAACCACCAAGTTTATTAACCACCTGAGAGAGCAATTCAGCAGAAGATGGTTTGCAATTTATGCAACAAATATTTCAGCTTGGACAATATGCTCAAACAGAAGAAGTAAAGATTTCGCTTATTAAAATTAAGAAATTTTAACGCAAACTCATAGAAAGATTATATTATTGTAGGTTTTGGATTTGCTGGAATAAGTATAGTTCATCTTTTAGATAATAAAAAAGTTTTTGTTGTTTTTAATGATAACCCCAACTCCTGTAACTACAACTGCTGCGGCTTTATTTAATCCTGTAATTCTCAAACGATTTACTCCTATTTGGAAAGCTAATGAACAAATGGAGCTTTTTAAAAAGTTTTTATACAGAAATACAGGAAAAACTTAACATTCCAATAATAGAAAAATTAACTGCTCTTAGAAAAATTTACTTCTTTAGAAGAACAAAATAATTGGTTTCAGCCTCTGATAAAGCCTTTATTAGCCTCTTTTTCTATCCTTAAATATTGAAAAAGAAGTGAAATCCATATATAGAAACTCCTTTTGGGCTAGGAGAATTTTACAAACAGGAAGAATTCATACAAAAGAACTTGCTTTTTTCATTATACATTGAAAGAAGAAAAACATTTTTCTTTGAAGAAAAATTTGATTATTCAGTTTTAGAAATAAAAAGAAGATTATATAAAAATATATATATTTCAGCTAAAAATTATTTTTCTGTGAAGGATACAATGTAGTTAACAATCCTTATTTCAACTACTTACCTATGCAAGGAAGTAAAGGGAGTTACTAACTTTTAAAGCTGATTTAAACTTAGATAAAGTAATAAAATCGGTGATTTATCGTTCCTTTTGGGGAAAATATTTTACAAAATAGGAACTACTTATGATAATGTTGATAAAAACATTCAAATCACAGAAGAAGCAAGGGAAGAACTTTCTGCAAAAATTGAGAAAAATTGATTTCCTGCCCTTTTGAAATTATTGACCAAGAAGCAGGAATTCGTCCAACAATTATCGATCGTCGTCCATTAATAGGAACACATCCAAGAATAGATAAACTATTTATTCTTAATGGATTAGGTACAAGAGGTTCTCTTTTAGCTCCTTATACTGCCACAGCCTTATATGATTTTTATTGAAAAACAAATACCTATTGATAAAGAAATGAATATCAGCAGGTTTGAAAAACGATATTACAATTAATTCCGTTTATACTCAATCTTTATAAAGCTCTATATACAGTTATCTAATAATTTATAGTAGAGTTATTTTTATTTATAACATATTGGTAAAATTTCTTCTTGTACTAATCGATATTTTTCTATTTCTTCTATTGACGCAACTTGCTCACAATGAATAGGTAAGACTGTAAAAACCTATTTCCTTTTAGTTTATCAAAAATAATCTTTACCATAAACACGAAGGTGGATCATATTGTCAAAAATTCGTGTCCGTTCTTTTGGATCTGTAATTGTATTGTCAGAAAAAGTGACGTCTAAATCAAGATTTTTGAGGCACTTGAAATATTCCCCAACCTCCATTTTAAGTACCTATACAGCTCTTGCATTGCTTTTTGTCATCTTCAATATGTTCTAACACGTGATTGCATAAAACAACATCAAAAAGAATGGCTAGCAAATGGCAAATTACAAATATCTGCTATAACATCAGCCAAAGGAGAATACAAATCGGCAGTTATATAGTCCAAATTAGGCTGATTTTTAAATCTTTTATAAAAAGCCTGTTCTGGTGCAATATGTAAAACTTTTATGTATCTGTATGTCTTTGTGAGATATAACCATAACAATCTATGCCGCTCAAGTGAAAGTGTGGAAGGAGAAAAGTACATTGGTTCGTATTTTATTATACCCATAAGGGAGAAAAGGTTCTAAAAGATTTTCCGTCAATAGGGTCTGTATAACGATTTCCTTTGTACCAAAACTCTAATAATGGACGTACAATATAACTTGCCCTAATGAGCCAAGGCGAGGTATAGTATTTAAAATTTTCTTAAATATCTTCATTTTTAGAATAAAAATTCATCTTCTTCATTACTTTCTATTCCTAATGCTTCATAAATATATTTATGTAGAAAGTAATTTAGGTTTGCCATCAACCAAAGGCTACATCGTGTTCAAAATGCGCAGAAGGCTTACCATCAGCAGTAAGAATTGTCCAACCATCACGAAGTTGTTTTATACGATGCGTTCCCATATTAATCATAGGTTCAATAGCAACGGTCATTCCTTCTACAAATTTTTACCACGTCCTCTTTTGCCATAATTAGGCATTTCTGGGTCTTCGTGCATTTTTGTTCCTAAGCTGTGTCCAACAAGCTCTCTTACAACCCCATACCCATCACAATAATTTTGAATAGCAAAACCTACATCTTCCTCTATTTCTAACCTAAATTCTCTAATTCCTATGTATAAAGATTCTTTTTGTTATTTTTAACAGTTGCTTTACTGGGGTTACTTCTCCTACTTCAAAAGTATAGGCGTGGTCTCCATAAAAACCATTTTTATAGCTCCACAATCTACTGAAACAATATCACCTGACTTCAATGTTGTACATTATTAGGAATACCGTGAACTACCTGAGCATTGAAAGCCACTACAAAGAGTATTCGGGAAATTATACAAACCTAAAAACCAGGTATTGCTCCTGTTCTCTTATAAATTCTTCGCTAATTTATCTAAATATAAAGGTAGTTACCCCTCTTCTTTATTTCTTTGGCGCTATTCCGAGAGTACGAGAAACCACTATAGCACTTTTCTCATTATTTCTATTTGTTCTCGAGTTTTTATTTTTATCATTTTAATAATTTTAGTAATAAAAATTGTGCAAAATATACGGATTTATTTTGGTCTTTATGTGCTTGATTATTGAATAAATATTAACTTTTTTGAAAAACATCTGCATTTATATTAATAAATTTAATATGAATATATTTTAATATAGACTATATGAAAAATAATTTAGTTAATATTTTGTAGTAAATTTGTGAAAAATTTATGATATGAAATTTAATTGGGGAACAGGAATTGTCTTAGCTATTTTAGCTTTTGTAGGTTTTATTATGTATTTTTATAATTACATTGACTGATGATAAAAATATGATCATCAATTAGTTACAGAAAAATATTGTGAAAAAGAGCTTGAATTTCAAGGAAATATAGAAAAAGAAAAAGCAACCATAGTTGATAGTATGCAAGTAGAAATCAAAACAATATGAAGGAAAAGGTATTGATTTGATCCTAATAAAACAAAAGATAAAATGGTAATTGGTTTAGTAAAAACTTTATCGTCCATCAGACGAGATTTTGTTATCCCACTAAGGACTTAATAATCAACAAATTATAAATATCCTGATGAAAAACTATTGCCTGGCCGTTGGGATATTTCAGTAGAATATTCTGTTGATGAAAAAGATTATTCAACTTCTTTCAAAATTAAATATTAGTGTTATATATAGCCTTTATGATGGGCTTTTTGGGTAGTTTTCATTGTGTTGGAATGTGGTCCCATTGCTTTTAATGATACCTGTAAAGCAAAAATAATTTTATAATAAAACAAGTCAAATACTTTTCTATTTCTTAGGTAAAAACACTTACTTATAGTTTATTAGGGCGTTCTATTCGGAGTTTTGGGTAGAGGTCTTTTTATCAGAGAATATCAGCAGAATCTATATTTATAGGAATATGTCATGATTTTTATCGGTTTTTCTATTTTTAATATAAAAATCAAAAGTATAGAAAATCCAATACTTATAGCTTTTAAGTTCTATAAAAATCAGCATTAGGAAAACAACTTCGTACATTCTTTTCAGTTTTTCAATTGGTTTTCTTAATGGATTTCTTGCCTAGTAGCCCAGTTTATATGGCCTCTATTTAGTGCAAGTTAGCTATAGCAGATAGGGCAAACCACTTTGTATATGGCTGGTTTAGGAACAATGCCTTTAATGTTCAGTATTTTACTAGGAAATTTTTCTTAGTCTGAAAGTAAGAATATATATACAAAAAGCTATCTTTCTTTTCTTTATTATTTTAATTGGTATGTTTATCAGAGGATTAGGTCTTGGGTATCATTTTTATTTCTCCTTCTAATACCAACCTAATTATACAAAATAATCCTGAATGTATAAATTAGTTTTTATAATAAAAAGCAAAACTCTTAGTACTAAGAGTTTTTGCTTTTTATTATCATATTATGTTTTCATCCATAGCTGCTTGAATTGCAGTAATTAAAACCGTATTATAAATATCTGGAATGGTAGCTCCTCTACTGAGGTCATTTACAGGCTTACGTAAGCCTTGTAACATTGGTCCTATAGCAAGCGCCCCAGTTTCTCTTTGTACAGCTTTGTAAGTATTATTTCCTGTATTAAGATCAGGGAAAAATGAGAACATGTAGCCTGTCCTGCTACTGGTGAGTTTGGCATGTTTTCCTACTTTAGCATCAACAGCAGCGTCATATTGAATAGGTCCTTCTACTAAAATATCTGGACGTTGAGATTTTACAATTTGTGTAGCTTCACGAACTTTCTCCATCTTCTCGACTACCTGAAGTTCCAGAAGAATACGATAAAAGAGCTACTTTGAGGTTCTATTCCAAAAGCTTTTGCAGAATCTGCAGATGTTATAGCTATCTCAGCTAGTTGTTCTGCTGTTGGTTTGAGTGCAATAGCACAATCTCCATAAACTAGAACTCGGTCTTGTAAAAGCATAAAGAATACTGAAGAAACGGTTTTTACTCCTGCTTTTTGTTTTAACAAATTGTAAAGAAGGACGAATTAGTATGTGCGGTTGTATTTACTGCTCCTGATACCATTCCGTCTGCATCTCCCCATCAAAAACCATCATTGTTCCAAAATAAGAATGGTCTAACATCAAATCTTTTGCTTGCGTCTCTTCTAATCCTTTATCTTTTACGAAGTTCATAAAGTTTTTGCCATATTCAGTATATTTAGGACTTTCTTTTGGTTGAACGATGTGAATTCTTTGTTCATTCCACTTCAATCCGAGTTCATTAACACGTGTTAATATTTTTGTTCTTCGCCAAGAATAGTCAATATCGCCAATTCATCATTAGCAAGTTGAGCTGCAGCGGTAAGAATTCTATCATCAGTTCCTTCTGGTAAAACAATATGTTTTTGTAAAGATTTTGCTTTTTGAACCATATTGTACTGGAACATTCTAGGAGTAATTGTATCAGAAATAAAAGAAGATATTTGAGAGTTAAGTTTCTCAATATCAACATTTTTCAAATATTTCAATACCTAATTTTTATTTTCTGTTCGCTTTCAGGATATACTCTTGAGTTTATTTTATTCAAGCCTCTTACTGTTTCATAAGTTCCTTTATCTGAGAGCATTATAGGCATAAGATTTGGCGTTCCTTGTAAAAGTTTGAGTATAGAAGGCTGAAGGTCAAAACCTCCATAAAGTAGAATACCTGCCACACGAGGATACTCAGCCGAAGCGTGAGCCATTATTGTTCCTAAAAATAACATCTGACCTATCCGCAGAAATAAGAGCGATACAGTCTTCTGTTATATGATTTAAAATTTGAAACTTCCATTCCTCCAACAATAGTTTTTCTTGGAATTTGATGAATATCAGAGTTTTCAAATAAAAATTTAGCTTGGAAAGCATCCGCTATTTCCTTTATCGTTGGACGACTTAATAAAAAGGCTCTTCTGGAATAAAATAAAACTGAATATTAGAATATTTTGATTCTAATTTTCTTTTAATATTCTCAAATTTATTTATTGTTCTATTAATAAAAACACTCAAAAAGGCGTACTTCTCTTTCAAAAACCGCATCTACTTCTATCTGAATATGATTAAAAAGCTCTTCTTCTGATGAAAAACAGTCTTTTAAAACCAAAAGTGTAGGAATATTCAAACTTTGAGCCAAAGAAGCATTGAAATAAATACCAAAAGTATTCATTTCCAGAGTCAAAATTACTTCCATCAACAAGTACAAAGTCAAATTTAGATTCAAGAGCTTTTATATTTTTGATAATAACGTCATAAGCCTCATTAATATTACCTTCGTTTTGTAACTGCGATTTCATTTCATTTTGAGTAAAAGCAAAAGCATCTTCTATATTCCATATTAAGTTTAAAATTGGAAATCATAGTACGGATAAAATCGTCATTTGTATCCCCACTATTAAGAACTGGCTAAAATACCCGCTACATTATGTGTTTCGCATTATCATTTGCATCACACCTAAACTTACGACTGACTTCCCCGCTGTATGTATCGGAAGTAATCACATATACGGATTTGTTCATTTTTAATGGATTTAATTTGTTTGCAAAAATACAAAATCTAACTTAAAATTAGCTTTAAAAACCATTTTTATTACTAATTTTACTTTTATTTATATTTCGGTTTATTTATTCAATATAAAAAGCCATTCCTGAAGAAATGGCTCAAAGTAACTTATGATCTTAAAAATTATGTATTCAATTTAATATTTTTTGAAATTAATTTTCTAAATTATAAAGTAAATGTTTTTGGTTTTGATTTTTATACGTTCAACGCACTCGTTATATCTTTTACAGCTTCATCATATTTCCCAACCTTTAACTTCTACTGTTTTCTAAGTCTTTATAAACTCTAAAGAAATGTTCTATCTCTTTAATTAAGTGAGGATTAACGTGATCTAATGATGTTAATTCTCGTGCAATTGGGTCGATACAGGAACGCAGATTACTTTTTCATCTCTCCTCCTTTTCATCTGCCATATAAAAATTCGATAGGTTTAACTTCCATTACACAACCAGGAAAAAGTAGGTTCTGTAACCAAAACTAAAACATCAAGAGGGTCTCCATCTTCTGCAAGAGTTTCAGGAATAAACCCATAATCTGTAGGGTACATCATTGATGAGAAAAGCATTCTCATCAAAACGCATCAAATCAAAATCATACTCATATTTATTTCTGCTTCCTTTTTGGTATTTCTATCAATACATCAAAAGATAAATTTGTTTTACTCATTTTATATATAAATTTTACCATTTTTATAGCAGCTACTGCAGCTTCTATTCCTTTGTTTCCGTGTTTTCCTCCACTTCTATCCAAAGACTGTTGCAAATTATTATCAGTTAATACACAAAATATAACAGGAATATTTTATGTGTGGCATTTAAATATGCTACCTCTGAGTTACTCTGACATACAAAATCAAAATGTTTTGTTTCACCTTGTATTACACAACCGATAACAATTATTGCATCTATTTGTTCTTTTTGAAAGCATGCTCCATTAACAAGTTCAAAACTACCTGGAACATTCCATTGAGATAATATTTTCAGACAACACTCCACAATCTAATAAAGTTTCCTCTTGCCCCTTTTCTCATTCCTTCTGTTGCTGTTTCATTCCATTCAGAAGTGGATTATACCAAAACGCTTAGCAGTTACATTCGGCAATGTTTCTTTATTGTATTGAGATAAATTCTTATTCTCAGTTGCCATTATTGATTAATTAGAGTTTTTTACAAAACTTAAATCAATATCTATTGTTCTTGCTTCCTCTGATTTAGGATAATTTTCTTTATTTGTCTCAAAATATTCTACTGCTTGAGAATAATCTTTAAGTTCAACAGCAGTTTGTCCCGCTTTTTCAAATAAATGGGAGCTGTAAGGCATATTTTTACTCTTTTTGAAAGCCTTGCTATAATAATCTAATGCTTCTTTATACTGTTTCAATTGAGAGAAAGCATCTCCTATATTACCAAGAGCCAAAGCACTCAAAAATTTCATCATCAGAGTTAAACTTATCCAAATAGGTAATTGCTTCTTTATATTTATTCAATTGTAAATATGCCATTCCCACTGAATAATTAGCAATATTAGAAGCTTTTGTACCACTATAGTTCTTTAAAATATCTAAGAAGCATAACGACCATTTGCTCCATTCAAAGATAAAGTGAACAAAGAATCTCTATCTTTTGTTGTTTTGAGCATTTAGAGCATCATTAAATGTTTGTAATGGATACGAAAAGCTCATTAGACGCCTCTTTTTCACGAGGAGAACTTTGACAAATTGTTGATAAAACAAATAGCCAAATCCTAAAACAACAACAGCTGCAATAACCCCAAGTATGGTACGTTGATGTACCCAAGCCTCTGCTCTACCTGCTTTTATCATCTAAGGTTTGGAATACCTCTGCCGTTGTACTCTCGTGTGCAAGTTGCTCACTGGTTTTGTGTAATTTCATTCTCCGGTTTCTCGTGTTTTTCCTGTTTGGTCTGAAATTATTCTTTTTGTAAATCGACATAATTTATTGTTTAAAAAGATTTTGCAAAAATAAAATATTTATTTCTAATAAATGGTATCAATAATTTTTAATAATTTGCGAAACTTTTTATTACTTATCAAATGTTTTTAAAAACGACTATCTATACTGAATTTCAAGAACATACAAGCGAAAAGAGTTTTATTTTTACTCCAAAATTAATTGCTTTGTTGGTAATAATGGCGTAGGTAAAACTAACTCTCTAGATGCTATTACCATTTAGGTATGGGAAAAAGCTACTTCAATCCGTCTGCAACACAGAATATTGCCTTCGGAGGAGTTCTATTTACTAGAAGGAACTTTCAATAGAGAAAAAGGGAGGAAAATAGTGGTATGCAGTTAAAAGGACATCATCAAACGCAATGGTAAAACCTATGAACGTATAGCTGACCATATTGGCAACTTCCTGTTATTGTTTCTCCTGCAGATAGAGATTTGATTACCGAAGGAAGTGAAGAACGAAGAAAATTTTAGATGGCGTTATCTCTCAACAAATAACTCTATTTGCAGAACCTCATTAACTACAACAAAGTTTTAGCTCAAAGAAATAGCTTACTAAAATACTTTCTTTGAGAATAAAACATATGATATCATACTCTTCTATATACGATGAGCAATTATCCTTCTATGGAAATGCTGTTATGAAGAACGTATTAATTTTATCAATCATTTTTATTCCTTTTGTCCAATATCAGTATGAAACGATTTCAAAAAGGTAATGAAAATGTTACTCTTAGATATGAAAGCTCCTTTCTAATATTTATAGATTTACTCATTGAAAATAGGCAAAAAGACCTCTCCGCACAATACACCACCACAAGGAATACATAAAGATGACCTCATTTTTGAGATAGAACAAAATCTTATAAAGAAGTTTGGAAGCCAAGGACAGCAAAAATCATTTCTATTAGCGTTAAAATTTGCCCAATATCAAATCATAAAAATCAAACTAATATTACTCCTATACTTTTTACTTGATGATATTTTTGATAAATTGGATTCAAGTAGAGTATCTCAGATTATTTCCCACTTGTTTCGGAAGATAATTTCGGGCAAGTTTTATTAGTGATACTGATTTTATAAGAACAGAGAAAAATAGTCAAGAATATTTTTCAATGAATACACCTATATAGAATTCTAATTCTATTTCATATAAATAGTAGGAATTTAAATTGATTCTAAAAATAATCTCAACTTCAAATACGAAGTTAAAGGGATTTTTTAGAGGATATTTACAAATGAATGAGTATTACAATGTATATGATGATATATAATTATATATCTTTATCATATTTTTATTATTCATACTTTTTATTTTATTTCTTAGTATAATACTGAAATTATCTGAAAGATTGAATTTCAAAAATACATAAAAAGATATTATGCTAATAATTACAGATTTCAAAATTATATTGATGATTGGTAGAAAAGGAAATTTTATGTAATAAAATATGAAAAATAATACTATTATAAATAAAAATTATTCACTTTTGTAAATGGAATTAACTGAGATTCTTTATAAACATAATATATTTTTATTATATTATATAACATAAAAGAAATGAAAGAGCTTATAATAGCTCCATTTATACCCCATTTGAGGTATGAAAAATCATATTCAAGAATACAATACTTAACAAAAAGAAATATACCTGAGTATAAAAATATATTTATATGAGTTTGAGATTGAATAAGATAGCATTTCCTGTTGTATTCATAGTATCTAATAATTTTATTAAACACATAAAAATAAAACAATACTACCATTTCCATAGTTTGAACTCATTATAGCATATATTTGATGATGATTAGATAATATAATTACAAAAATTATTCCACTTATTAAGAATATAGTTTCTGTACTTTCTTTATATATCTTTCTTAACTCCTCTGTATTTCCATTATTTATATTCTTAGCCACAATTGGACTTATAATTTGATAAAATAGCCCTTTGAGGTACTACGATGAAAGTAGCTATAAATACAGAAACTGTATATATTGCTATTTCGTTCAGTTCTACATACCGATTGAGCATAAATTTATCCTATATCAATAAATAATGTAGATATAGACCCTGATAAGATTATAAAAAGACTATATTTCAATATAAATCTCTATTTTTAAACGATGTAAAGTATATTTTAGGCATTTGTATTCTAAAAGATATATACATCATCAGTTCTTATAAAATATGAAAATAGTAAATATATTATGAATTTATCAAAATGAATACCATCTAAAATATATCCCGAATATGAGAATAAAAACTGAAATTCTAGGAAATCTTCTATAAGAATACTCCTTCTACAGTTCTTAACTGAACCTTTGCCCAAGCACAAAATACTTCAAAATAAGCTATATATAATAGATAAAATTAATATATAATAAATATAATTTCCCACTTCTAGATTCTTTTTGCTATAAATTGATATATTTCTACATACAAAAAGTAAGTAATTGCTGTTCCTATAACTATCATAATGATAGGCAATATAAACATTAATGTAGGTGAAACTCCATTTATCTCTATCCTCTTTATACGATGAATAGTATTTGATAAAAAGTTTGATGAACTCCAAAAGCCATTAAAGGCATCAATATATTACTTGTAGAAAGTATATAACTTACTAATCCGTATTCTTTCTCTGATATGAAATGTGTATATAAAATATAGTATTTATAGCTCCTATAAAGAAGCCAATGATGTGAAAATAGATATTTTTAGTCGATTGTTTATATACTATTCCCATCAGTATACTATTTTTATTTTAATTATCTTATATATATAATCTTTTCTTTATTTTTATATTTAAAATACATATATATTATTATCTGTTGATATTTTTATATATAAAATTAAATATAAAAACTTTTACCAGATATATGAATCTAGTAAAGTATATTATATATATATTCCTAATTTTATATTTATATTATTGATTAATTTGAGCATTGATTTCTTTTTCTTAGAAAATCCATCTCTTCTTGCTAAAAATATCTGCATAATAATTTTCTTATATTATTGATTATTGCTAATATAGAAACATAGTATTCTGATTCTTTTACATTTGCTAATGCTAATATATAATCTGCAAGAACTTTATACACTGAGAAGTCATCTTTCTTCTTAAATCTAAAACATTTACAGACATAGAAGAATTATATGACCGATGAGAGAATAACTCATTAAAATCAATATTGACTTCTCTAATGTATCTAAAACCTTTAAGTTTTAGTATATCTATATTTAGAACATTCTCTTCTTTAAATTTATTAATTAGAGAATTTATTAACATAGTTTGTTCTTCATAATTATTACTTTCTACTTTTTATATTGAAAAATTACATTATTCAAGTTAATTGTATATGCTATAATTTTCATTTCTTGAATTTTATAAGCATTCAACGCATCACGGAAAGCCTTCATATCATCACCCCTATGCTTATCCATTATAGCCAATTGTTTTGATTCTTCCTTAGCTCTTACTTGGTTTAATGTTCTATTAAATGAGGCAAGTCATTATTTAGCGCTTGAACTTATTTTTGAAATCTATATCCTTCATCAAGACTAATATTTGATTTATCGGAAATCTTCAAAGAAACGAATAAGAAACTGCAAACTCTGCATTATGTAATCTACTTACTTCAACTTATTTAATTTGTATCATTTTGTTTTATATTTTTAATTATTTTGCAAAAGTTATATTTATTTTTCTAATAAACAAGATATATATATATTAGGAATATTATTTTTAACATTTGATTATATATTTTATATTTAAAATTAAAATATATTAAATTTAAAAATATTTTAATATCATAAGTTCTATAAAATATTAAAACACTCTCTATTATTTTGATATAAAAATATATATCTTAGTACTATTTTTGATGTTTTTAAATATTTTTAATATCCATCATAGTACTATTTTTATATATTTTAGAATTTGAAAATAATAATTCTACAACTATTTTGGATATATAAATATATCAAAACACTAAAAATATAACTATTTTATATAATTTTGATATTATAAATATTGAACGTAGTTATATTTGAAATAAAAATGAAATATAAAAAATATAATTATGAAACTATTATTATGATTTTATAAATTTATATATAGAACATTTTTATATATAAAAATATAATAATGATTAATCCTTACTATTTTTATTATTTTATTAATTATATTTTCATCATATTATTAATATGTTTTGTATTTTTAAATTTTTATTTAGTAAGTTTATATTTTATAGTATATTTATTTCGATTTTCATTCAAACATATATATATTCTATTTAATGAATTGTAATTAAATCTTCTTATTACTCTGAAATTATTTATTTATTTTGAATATATTCATTTTCAATTATATTTTTATTATAAATAAGTTTTTAATATATTTATATATCATATTTTAATTAATTTATATATTATTTTCAGTGATATACAATAATATACTTCTATAAAATGATGTTATTATATGTTTCATTAAATTAATTCCAACACATTAGAAAGTGAACATACCTTTCAAGTTTCTTATAAAATACTCTCTGAAAACATAAATATTTATTTTATTAAGAATTTTCTTTATTTTTATTTTAAGCAAAAAGCTAATTATAAAAACATAATCGTTAAACAAACTTCTATAAAACACAACCATAATTTCAAATAAGACTTATGGAAAATTATGTAAATCTTGATATATGCATCAAAAATAATTTAATAAAAATCTAACATTGAGCAACTCTTTAACATTTCTCTGTTGAAATTATATTTACAAAAATTAGTTTATTTTAGAAAATTTTAGTTTTAGCTACTAAAATAAACCCGCAAATGTAACGATTTTTCTATATTTCTTTGAATTACATATACATTTCTGCACTGAAATATAAGATATTCTAATTCGTACGAAAATTTTTCTGAAACTCAGCGCAACTCATCCTTGATAGTGATAGCCAATTCCATCAAAAACAACAAGATATATTGATAGAAAAATGGTATCATTAGGGCAAATAGGGCTCAAACCTTAGTGATATAACAGCAGAGATAAAAGGGATTGAAAACGTCTTTGCGAGCTCAAGGCTGGGCAGATAGTAGTGTAAGTTTTGGAGAACCAGGCTAAGGAGAGGAGCAGAGAACATTAGAAAATGGTAAGGAGAGTAGCAGCTAAAAGTGGCTTCACCCAAGTGATGCTTAACCCTTGCACTCTACCCATTACAGATACCAAAAGCCAACAACCTATTTGAAACACTTACACAAAATACTGTAAATGAATTGTTTCCACTGAGCTTTAACTGCAACAGCCAAGGAGATTACCTTTGCTGAATTATATGATATGGCTCAAGGAGGCACAGTAGCTTTGTGAGATTATAAAATCATTAAATAATGCTAATTTACTAAAAATAGCACTGCAGCACATGTACAGCCCTTTGATGGTATAATTATTTCTTTTTGCTAATGAGCATTGCCGGAAAAGGTGTGTTGTAATGAACACACTACTTCTCACAAATTAGGTCTAAAAGGTAGTCCTACCTTACGAAGAAGTCATCGTGTCACGGATTTGGCTATTTTCGGAATATACAGGTGGCAAATTGCATATTCCAACCATATCTTCTTCAGCTAAGTCTCTGGAACTCATAAAAAGAAGCTAAACAAAAAGGCTTTGGATGTAACTTGTAGTGTAGCTATACATAATTTTACATTTTTCCGATGATGTTTTAGTAGATTTAACACAAATTATAAAGTCCTTCCTCCACTTTAGAGATACATACATATTGAGGCACTTTGGAACGGCATAAATGAAGGAATTATAGATTTTGTAACTTCAGACCATTATCCCCTAGATATAGAATGCAGCTAAAGAATTTGGATCTCGCTGATTTTGGAACTATTGGTTTGGAAACCGCTTTTGGAATTCTTATTCAGCACACCAATATTGAAAAAGCAGTAAAACTCCACTCACAGGTGCAAAAACGTTTTTCTTTACCCTTTCTACTATTGAAATAGGAAAATAAAGCGGACTTAACCTTATTTAGCCCCAAAGGAGAATACACATCTTATCTGATATCACTTCGTCCTCTAAAAATTGTGCTTTCTAGGAGAAAAATAAAAGGAAGCATCATAGGCATTATCACCGAAAAAGGATTATTTAATCAACATTATTTACCTATCAGTATCTTATTTTAACTTCTGGAAATTAAGAATGAAGGGATTTTCCTTAGAACATTTATTAAGACCCGCTGGCGATAGAGCAGGAGAATGCAGCAAATCACCCGCCGTTTTTATGCTACACGTGTTACGGAAGCAACAAAGACGATTTGTGTCTCTTCGCAAGCGAACTGCCCTGATATGCAGTTATTCTGTACAAGCACCTTTATTCTTTATCGGATACAGAAGAGTGCTTTGGTACTCTATGGAACTTGATGCCACGCGTTGGAGTGATATCGCACAAGCTTATACGACCTCAGCGTAAATTATTGATTTTCATAAGAACAATCTCGCCAAAAATATAGTTTAGATGAGCAACAAATTACACTTTTGGGCTTTAATCAGGTTGTATTTTGAGCCTTTCTGGTGGCGCTTTCTTTCCCAGTACAGAAAGCAATAGGAATTAGCGGAAGTCGCCTGCATTATTGATACTAAAATATTAGCAGATACAATTATCGATGATTTTTCTGAGTTGAGTATCTTTTAGCTCACGGAATTCTCTGACCACAAATTATACCTGTTCAATGGGCTGAAGAAGCGGTAACTTTTCTTAAAGAATTGTGTTGATTGTACTTTCGAGTGGAGAATTTTCAACTGGCATAACATTGCTCCTGAGATTTTCACTCAGTCCAAAGAATGGTTAAACAACACATAATAACCTCTATCAAGAAAATCTGAAAAGTGTATATATAGAGTTCAAAAAGGAAACTCTTGAAAATTCAAGTTTCCTGGTAAACTCTGTTTTACTCCTGCCCTATCGTGAAAAATAACTCACTATCTATATATATCTTATTTTACCATTCCTTTGCGGGATATGAACAAATGGACAAATATTGAATACACAAATGCCCAAACAGGAATAGCTGAGAGTGTCTATAGGAGTATCACTCTTTTGCTATCCGAAGGCTGTACAATCCTTTTATTGCTCGATATAGAAAAAGATAGAACCCAGAAATCTGGACGAAGTTTCTATTGAAAATAGCCAGCACAAAATGAATATGACAACCTTTGTAAGCGAAAAGAAACCATTCTCAAATCTATTGAAGAACAAGGAAAACTAAACCGATGATTTTACAAAACGAATAGAAGAAACCTTTGAAATCAATGAGTTAGAAGATTTATATTTACCTTATAAAACGTAGAAAACAAAAAGGTGATGTTGCCAAAGAAAATGGTTTAGAACCACTGGCAAAACAAATAATGAGCCAACGTGTCTCTGACTTAGAAACACTTAAGCTTCCAAATATATTTCTGAAAATGTAATCTCTGAAAACGAAGCCTTGCAAGGTGCTTCTGATATTATTGCTGAATGGATTTCATCGAAAAGTATGTTTATAAGACGCACTCTGATGCAAAAGTTTTCAGCGCAAAGCAAATATATCATCAGAAGTTGGTAAAGCCAAAAGCCAAGAAGAAGAAGCTATATGAACAATATTCTCGACGAAAGAACCCTCTTTAGCAAAGCCCTCTCTCATCGTATTTCTGGGCTATCTTACGAGCTGAAAAGAAGGTTTTATAAAAATGAAAAATACAAGTAGAGCCAGAAGACACTCTTTCATAGGAAGACACAATTATTAAAGGAGATAAAAACTCGAAGTCGCTGACTTTCTTGCACTATTAAAGATAGTTATAAAAGATTGCTAGAACCTTCCATCTCCAATGAAACGCTCTTCAAGAAGCAAAAAGACAAAGCTGATACCAAAGCTCATTGCTGTTTTCGCTTGTGCACTCTATCTCAACTTCTTTATTAGCCTCTCCTCCTCTTGGCGAAAAAGCGTATATTAGCTATCGACCCTGGTTTTCGTGTACAGGCTGCAAAGTTGTTTGCCTTTAGCCAACAAGGAGACCTTCTACATTAATGAAACAATCTTCCCTCACGCTCCTCAGCACGAAATGAAAGGTATTTCTATATATAAAACAATGGTTGCTCAATACAACATTGAGGCTATTGCTATTGGCAACGGAACTGCATCGCGTGAAACAGAAAGTTTTATTGGATTGCTTTTGACAGGGACATACAAGTCTTTGTTGTTAGTGAAGCTGGTGCATCTGTGTATTCCGCATCAAAAAGTAGCGCGAGACGAGTTTCTAATTATGATGTCACTGTACGTGGAGCCGTTTCTATAGGGAGAAGACTTGCAGACCCTTTGGCTGAATTGGTATGAACAAAATCTATTGGCGTAGGACAATACCAGCACGATGTTAATCAATCTTTGTTAAAAGAAGAGTTAGATGCAACAGTTACTCCGTTCTTGTGAATAAGCAATAATCTTAATACAGCCAGCAAGTCTCTATTGGACTTATATGTTTCGTGAATTGATGGCTGAAAAACATTGTTACCTATCGTGCTGAAAAATGGGAGCCTTTTACCAAACGTGAAAGACCCTCAAAAAGTTCCTCGCTTAGGCGAAAAAGCATACCAACAAGCCGTAGCATTTCTTCGGGTGCACAATGATACCTCTTTGATAACTCTTGCAGACACTCAGAAGCCTCACCCTATCATCATGGCTAAAGATTTAGATATATCAATGAAAAGAGCTTTATAGGCAATAGCTATTGACGCCATCAAAATTGAAAACTATATCACAGAAAATACAGGTATCTCTCATACCTAAAAGATATGCTGAAAGAGCTTGAAAACCAGACTAGGGACCTTAAAGAGCTGCAAAGTTTTGAATTCGACCCAAATGTAAAAACTGGACGACGTAAAGACAGGTACATGATTCTCAACGGAATTGTTAATAACATAACTGCTTTTGGTTGTTTTGAATCGATATAGGAATCAAAGAAAGCGGACTTGTTCATCTTCCTCAACTAAAAGAAGGCTATGTTTCCGATGTTACACGAGGTAGTAAAACTTCATCAACAAAGTAAGCTAAAGTATTGGAAGTTGATGAAAACCGCAAGCGCATTTCTCTAAGTTTAATAATTTAATAGTTTTTATCATTATCAACATATACACAATAAAATGAAAAATATTGTTGAAATATAATGGGCGGATATTCTAAACGAAGCAGAAGTATCCTTAAAAAGTGGTTCCGTTGTTATTAATCACCTAGACAAATCCAAATACAAGGGGTTTGCTGTGCATATTACAAAAGATGGGCAGCAGTCACGATGATAACGAAAGATTTCCTACTGGATATGATTTTTCTATCAATATGAACGGAAAGAAATCATCATTCGGATTGTGTATTCAACGCACACACGGAACGCTCATGGCGAAGATGGTTACCCATAAAGCCTATTTCAAACTTAGTGGTATCCTGGGCTCACAGAGATGTAGTATGTATGTCGGCATCACATTCAATAAAAGAGATATGCTTTCCGTATTAAAACACCTTGGTATGGCATTCCGTGCAAAATCTTCTTTTTCCTTAAACAGCATGATATTCAATACTTCTGAAATTGTAGAAAAGTAGGAAACTCCCTTTGCTTCGTAAAGGCTAACAAATCTGAAGTAGTTTAGGCGTTTATAAAGTAAATGAAGAAAACCAGCTCTCAGAAGCTATCCAAAATGCCTTTGAGTATGACAATGAAATACTAATTGAAAGCTATTTTGAAAGGAACTGAAGTTTCCTGTTGGCGTAATCACTTATAAAGGAGAAACTATTGTTTTACCTATTACCGAAAATTATTCCTCGATAAAGACTTTTTGATTATGAAGCAAAACACTTAGGTAAATCTCAAGAAATAACCCCTGCCTCGTATTTCCGAAGAACTAAGAGTAGAGAAAGTAAACACTGTCGCTTTGCGTTCATAAATTATTACGATGAAAGGTTTCAGCAGAAGTGAATTTATTATTGTAGATACTATTCCATCTAGAAACGAATACCACACCAGGACTTTCTGAAGCAAGTATTTTGCACATCGTAAGCCAGAGCGCGCAGGAATATCTCTTCTGAATTATTTGAAAACGCTATTGAAGAAGCTATAATGTACTTTAAATATCCTCCTTAGATACCCTATTGAGGATTTTTCTTTTACATATTTATTTCCCTTTTGGCAAAGCAAAATTTTTCTCATTTAGTATTTATACAACATTATATTCTAAAAATACTTTTTAATAGCATACTCTTATATTTTACAAATTTTTATTTTAAATAAAAACGTTCTTCTTATACTAAAATTAATAATAATACATATATATAGAAAAGACAATGTTAGTAATTTATTCTCATCTTAGAACTCAACAACTTATCCGAGCACAAAAATAAAACAGAAGTTATTAAGAAACCTCATATAATATACAGAATTGTTATAAACTGGACAATATATCTAAAAGTACTTGAAAAGAACCCGTCGTTCTAACTGAGTAGAAACACCTACCGCTGGAATAATTTTAGAAATATTAGTTTTATCAAGGTATTCTTCTTAATTCATAATAAACTATAGTATCTTTCTTTTCTTTACTTTCGGAAGTTCTCTAAGAGAAACCAATCGTTACTACAACACGAACATCTCCTTCTTCATCTCACATTCAAATAGTTTAGCTTTTATTTTTAAAATATATATTTAAATTTTCCCCTTCCCCCATCACATAACAAGAATTAACCTGCAAAGTCTTCTTTTTCATATTTCTCTAAACTGGATCCGCCAGATCGTATTAGATACAGCAAAGAGTGAACAATGAAGCTAATAAAACACTATAGATAATATATTTCTTCATATTTTATAATTTAATATTAAATCTCCAAACTTTTTAAAGTTAGTACCACCATCTCCTTCCCTATTGATTATATAAACTTCTTCTTTAACTAAACGAACTTCACTTTAGGAATAGAAAAATATTCTATTTTTATATCTGCACCTTTTATTCGGCAGATCTAAAAACTAAATATACTGTATAAAAACTACATTTTACTACTTCATAATAAAAATTCCTTTATTCTAGTCTCCATATTTTCTTTCTGGATCTTGAACAAGGAAATTGATTTTATGAGTCTATTATTTAGCAATATTAACAGCCTCTGGTCTCTCGAATTACCGTAACTTTAACTTGCCCGGTAGGTCATATCTGTTTTTGTATCGTAGAAAGATTAAATGATAACTCAGCAGCTTTATCATCTGTAACTTTTTCACTTTCAACACGCACACGTGTAATTTCTCTACCCGCTTGTTTGAGCGTATGCTAACACCTGGAACGAGAAAGCAGTATCTTCCCAAGTCTTCAATCGTTGGATATAAGAGTCTATCTCTGTCGTCTTGGTTCCCGGTCTTGGCACCAGATATAGCATCACAAACCAAGGTACAATAGGTGCTAATAAAGATGTCATCTCTATTTCATCGTGATGCGCTCCAATAGTGTCATTGCAAACTTCAGGTTTTCTCCATATATTTCTGAGCCCACCTCCATACCCCAAAAGAGCGTGAGGCATTTCTGCATCTACTCTGGAACTTTTCCCATATCGTGTAAAAGTCCTGCTCGCTGTTTTGCCAATTTAACATTTAAGCCTCAATTCTGCGGCCATCATTCCACAAAGACGAGCTTACCTCGACGAGAGTGTTGCAAAAGATTTTGCGCATAAGATGAACGATACTTCATTCGTCCATCAGCTTTAACTAACCCAGGATGAAGCCCGTAGAGCAAATCAATTATTGTACGCTTACCTATTTCGCCGCTTCTTCTTCAATTTGTTTTGTAGTTTTTCTACAACTTCTTCAATACGGGCAGGGTGACACGTCCATCGGTAACCAACTTATGTAAAGCAAGAAAGACGGGCTATTTCATCGACGAACAGAATCAAAAACAAGAAAGAATAATAGCCTCAGGAGTATCATCAACAATAATTTTCAACACCTGTTGCGGCTTCTAATGCACGAATCATTTGTCCTTCTGCCCCATAAGTAATCTACCTTTAATATCATCAGACTCTAAATTAAAAACAGATACACAATTATCAATAGCTTTTTCTGTTCCAATACGTTGTATTGTATTGATAATCACTATCTTTTAGCTTCTAGTCTGGCTGTAAGCTCAGCTTTCTTCAATTGTTGTTTGTATATAAGCCATGGCATGCACCGCCTTAGCTTCATAAAGAATCAACCAATTGAGTCTTTAGCCTCTTCTGCAGTAAGTCCTGAAATTACTTCAAGCTGTTTTACTTGACTTTGGAAGTTTTCTATTTCTTCTTGTTTTTGTCACATTGCTATTCGTATTCGCACTCTTCTGTTTTTGTGTTTAGCTCTTCTGTAAGTCGTTTATTTTGAGCCAATTCATTTGAAAACCTGAGATTCTTTTATCGCGAATACGCTTTTCTGTTTCTGTAATTTTCTTTTTCTTTTCCTAAAATTACTTTTTCGTGTTCAGCTTTTTAGCTCTAAAAATTTTTCTTGGCTTGATATATTTTTCTTTTTAATATTTTCAGCCTCAATGTTTGTCTTTGTTTTAAGATGTTTTAGATTCATTTCTGAGCATCTAAAACTATTTTTGATGCATATTTTTCCTGTATTTTCTTCTCAATACAAGCCATGCAATAGCGCCCCCTATACCTACTCCTATAACAGCACCTAATATCAAACTTATTGTGTCCATAAAAATCTAATAATATATATAGTTATGCCTGCATAAGATAAAGTTTTGAATAAACCAAAAAACACGCTTAGAGCTACCAAACCCTTCAAGTATCCGTAACGAGACGGCTCGCTTTGGTGGTTTTACTCGACTCTCCTGATTAAATTTTGTTGAGTTTACCAAAATTGTTCTATGCAGAGCAGTAATTTATTTACTTTGCAATAATTCGTCTAATAAATAATGAATTTTTCTAGTTTTTGTTTTGAGTTGTTTCTATTTTTACATTTTCTTGTAAGATATCATTTGAAACTATTGTAGCACAGAAATAGACACATAGCCATAAAGCATCTTGTCTATCTTTTTATTGCATAATTTTCCTCAAAACGAACTTTTCATTAATCGCTAGCCACTCGGTATACCCTCTTCGTTTTTGGGTCAACAGTTGGTGGGTATATACGATCAGCTATTTTTAAGGTAATACGCAATTTTTCATCCATTATCTTTGTATTTTAAGAAAGTTGAGCTATACAAGCATCTATTTCTCTGATAAGTGCATTTATCTTCAGTTTTGCTTCTGTATCCTGCACACTGCCTAAAATTGTTGTTTGCGACCTTCAAAGGCATCATATTTTTCTTTTATATTTCTGTGCAGTCTCCTCTCAATTGTTGCTTTTTCTTCATTCATTTGTACAACTTTAGCCTTCAAAGTATCATTTTCTCTGCTCCAAACCACTTTTATTTTTGTCACCAATAAAAGGTAATTTGAGCTCTAACTCGGCTACTCAACGTATTTATTTTGTCCATAACCGTAATCACAATTAAACGGCACAAAATTAATATATATACTTCATATCACAACATTTTTAATAATTTATTTTAGCTAAAAATCACAAAACATTGATTATTAATAAATTAAATAAAAACAGTAACAATTTATTTAATTTTATAAATATTCATTGTTAATTTTAAATTAAAATTTTTATCTTTGCAGAAATCTTTTGAGTTATGAAAAATAAAATTATTTTCTATCATATCATGTATTATTTCTTGTAATTTTATTTCAAAAATAAAGAAAATGAAAGCAAAACACTACTCTTTTCAGAAGAAAAAGTATTTCTGTTGAGAAATTACAAGATTCTTCTCACATGTCTTTTTACTTTGATGATTATAGATATTTTGATATAAAAAGTAATGAAGATGCTTTATATTTCTTTGATGAAATTTCAAATCTGAACAATTCATTATAGACCAATTATTGAATACAAAATGTAACCAAAGATGAAAAATCACCCTCTTTATTGATTATCGTCCTCGTCGCAATGCTAAATTTCAGATTAATAAAATTAAATTACTAAATCATCGTTGGATAATTTGTGATTTTTCAGATGGTTTGGACTGGGAGAACTTCTTTTAAGATACGATTTGAATGATGATAAACATTGTCTTTCAAAGGTTTTTGACCAAACATTATATGTAGAGTGAACAAAAAGCCATAAATTTATGATAAAAATCTTTTAACCAAACTACCACTCTTTATGACGCTAAACGCTTCTGCACAAGAGCTTTTTGACCTCTGAAAAACTTTTGGAAATCAAGCGAATTTCTCCTCTGGCACTTCTAAAAGTGGAGAAATTGTTTTTATAGTGTCTCAACTCCAAATATTAAAGAAAAATTCTTTTTGATAAAAATTCTTTAAAATTTCGGTTATTGACAAAAATCTATTGAAATTTCAGGAATGAAAATAGAAGAAAATACAAGAGAAAGAAGATGCAACAGGGAACTTTATTCTACTTGAAAAATCAGTAAAATTACAACCCACTTTTGCAAAAGATTTTTATCCTGATTTAGAAAAATCATCTGGAAGTATTTATCAATCAATGGATTATAGACATTGGGATAAAATGGAAACAAGGAGATTTTTCTCATATTTTCATTCAAAATAAAAATACAAAAGAAGAAATTGATATATTAGAAGGATTACCTTACCACTGTCCTCAAGAGCCTTTTTGGTGGTACAGAAGATTATATTTGGAGCAATGATGGAAAAAGTTCTTTTTGTAACCAAAGCTAAAAGTAGGAAATGATTATGTAAATAGTACTAATACAGACATTTATGAGTATGACTTAGCTACCAAAACAAACATATAACTGAAGGAATGCTTGGTTATGATACTCATCCTCAATTTAGCAGCAAAGATGTTTTAGCTTGGTTGAGTATGGGAAAAAGATGGACACGAAGCAGGATAATTTATATCTACTTTTAGAAGGAAAAAGAGTAAATATTACGAAAAATTGGGATTATACTATACAAAGTTTTCGATGGAGACAGATGGAAAATCTATCTTTGTATTGTACCAACAGATGGAACTATCCAACTTTTTGAAATTTTCCCTTTTGAGACTGAAAATCAACAAAATAACTGATGGTTTTTGATATCAATAGTATTGAAGGACAATATAAAAACACACTTATTGTTATCGTACAGATATGAACCACGCTAAAGAAATTTTTCACTATTGACCTGAGAAAACTAAAATTAGGACCCATTAACTGATATTAATAAAGATTTTTATAAAAATATAGCTCATGTAAAACTGAAAAGCGCTATATTGATACAACCGACGGGAAAAAGATGCTCACTTGGGTTATTTACCCTCCTGATGCTAATAAAAATATCCTGCTTTGCTTTATTGTCAGGAGGACCACAATCTCCTCTTACTCAATCATATAGTTTTCGTTGGAATTTTCAATTAATGGCATCTGAAAGGATATATCATTATTGCGCCTAATCGTGAGAGGAATGCCTGGTCACGGACAAGCTTGGAATGACAGAAATAAGTAAAGACTGGGCGGACAAGTAATGAAAGATTATCTTGCAGCTAGCAGATGCATTGGCAAAAGAACCTTTTATTGATAAAAACCGAATAGGAGCTATTGAGCTAGTTACGGAGGATATTCTGTATTCTATTGGCTGGAATTCATCAAAAACGTTTTTAAATCATTCATTCTCATTGTGGGGTATTTAACTTACAAAAAGCATGTACGGGAACCACAGAAGAAAAATTTTTAATAACCACGAAATAGGAGGAGATTATTGGGATACAAAATGCAGTAGCTCAAAATTCTATATAAAAACTTTAATCCTATTAATTTTGTAAATAATTGGGATACGCCTATACTAATTATCCAAGGAGGCAAAAGATTATCGAGTACCTGAAGAACAAGCATTTCAAGCATTTACCGCTGCACGAGTGAAGGTTTAAAAAGTCAATTTTTATATTTCCCAGATGAAAATCATTGGGTATTGAAACCTCAAAATGGACTTTTTTGGCAACGAACTTTTATAAATGGCTAAAAGAAACTTTATAATTGTGAAAAGAGAAAATGATGTTTCTTTACTAAAAAGATATTATAAATAAAGTAGTTACAAATAACAATCTTACTTATGGCTTAGATAAAATTCAAATAAAAGATGTTTGGATAGCAGGAGAGTATTTTTACGTTATACAGATGAAGTTCGCTTACAAGGCACTACATTGATTATTAAAATAATTCTGCTTCACTTAAAGAAAAATTAAGTTTAGGAAAAAGTAAAATTAGTAGCTCAAATTAATGAAGAGTTTGAAAAAGAAGTTATAGAGACATTCTTTTTCTATAAAACAAAAAGAGAGAAATAATTATCTCTCTCTCTCTTTTGTATTGAACAATTTACAATCTCTACCTCTTCCACTTCGCTTGTGTGTACCTCTTTAGCTTTTCCAAATTGGTAAGTAAGGTTCAACTTACCTGTCGGCTTTTCACTATACCGTATGCGTCACAGATCTGAGTTAGGCAAATGGCTCTCGCCATCCCCAGCGTTGAGTATGAAAAATATCAGTAAAAAGCTAAAAGTAGCCGTAAGGCGGTCGTTTAAGAAAAAGGCGTTGCAAAACCAATATCTATTCCCCAGAAGACTTAGCTATTTCGTTAATACCTGCCAACCTACGCGAATTGTAAACCGCTGTAAGCTCTCCTTTCAGTTGGTGAGGCAAACGAAAGTAATTTTGCACTTGTCGGGCTGTACTGCCACATAATGTAGGTGCAAGGTGCTCCTCTATTACCGCCCCTTTGTTCTCTATATAGCTCGGGTTAGAGATAAGAGTGGTCTGATAGCCATTGCCCCAATTCGAGTTCTTGATAAAGCGAAAAAGAGCAAATGGGTGCTGCTTGCCTCATATTCTTAGGGATAGAAATAATTTTATTAGCTTGAAAAAGGCTCATTGATACTGCTAAAAAGTCGGTAGAGTAACTATAAACAACTGTAAAAGAAGTCTTTTGTACGAAGCCGAAAAGGTAGCTTTTTGAATCTTTTCAGGCAATAAAAACGGATTACCTTTCCAATACGATAGTTCGTCCAAAAGGTATTCAAACGGATTTAGGTTTTGGTACTCAGGTCGGTTGATGCGAGTGCTATAGCCTGCAAATAGCTGTAGGTTATCGTTGTATTGATACTGTAAATTAGAGGGTAGGAAGAAATTAGTATAGTGCTTTCGGTGTTCTTGGGGTGTGGAAGTACTTCCTTTTTCGGGCAATAACTCGTCCTTAGAAAAAGTGAGTTTCGTTGCGTATGCCCCACCTCAGCACTCAAGTGCTCGGTGATAGGAGTAATGATACTGAGCATACACAGCAAAATGCGCTCTTTGAAGTCAAAAGCATTCGAGCGGTTTACATCTATGAGGTTATAGGTAGGCAATTGTTCAAAAACTGGATCTGTTGTCCGAAAAGACTTGCGAATACTTTAGCTCCTGCCGTAAGGCTGCCCCCATAATGGTAATTCTGAACGGAAAGAAGTAGCCAAAATATATATTTTTCTATCGTTTTCTGATAGGTAGGTTTCGGATGAAAGTATCGTACCCGCTGGCGAACGATAGGTGTTGGGTTGCCTATTGCCAGAGCCTCCATCAGCGTAATCTATGTTCAACTGATGGCGTTCTGTTATCCGAAGGTGTAAAAAGTATAATAAACATTAGCGCTATAGCGATTGGCTTTCTGCATAAAGTAATCGTTATAGCCCGATAGCGTTTTTCTAATGCATTAGCTGTGTTAAAATCGAGTAGTCGTGCTGGTTGTTCCTTTTCCAAATAGCGTATTAGCAGCCAGTTGTGCACCTAAAAGAGTGCCGTTTGTCGTCAATAGTCATAGCCTATATGCCCTGCTATGGTCTTGCGCTTGTCTGTATCATCGAGTCGGACTTTCGTAGCGCAGTCCGTTTTGCACACGCTCGTTGCCGTAATCCATTGCGTGAATGACCCAATTGGTGATTGTAACCCAAATGCACTACCTTTCTTCACGCTGTGCTGTAATTGTAGTTCGTGTTTTTGTCGCAAGTTCCACCAATATGATACCCCATTGTTCAGCGATAAGAATGTCCTTCTATTGTCTTTTTATCAACACTATATTCACTGCTCCTGCCCCTCCTTGTAGCTTCGTATTCCAGCAGGCGGATTGAGCAGCGAATTCCGTCTTACAATTTGTGTAATAGGAATAGATTTTAGATAATTTGCCAAATCATCAGGCTGCATATGGGTAGGTTTGCCATTGATAAGAACCAATACATTGCTTTTTCCGCCAATGCTTAGGTGATTTTGATTGTCTACTACCACATTAGGAGTGCTTTTCAGGGCATCAAGAGCCGTCCCTTGCTGATGAGTAAGACTATTTTTGGCGAAAATACTATTTTTTCCTGCTCCATATACACGGCGGACTTCCTTTTTGTAGCCGTTACCACTACCCTCTTCCAAATTCAGTGAAGAAGCAAGAGGTATAGAAAGCAACTATGTTTTTACTTAGCAGAAAGGTTCTCCGGTATACGACAAGTAATCGTCTGTACTCTCAATATAAATACGCAAATTGCGTTTAGTAGAAGAAAAGCTAAAAAGCCCATTGTTTCCGGTGATAGGTTCATTCACTATTACATTAGTGTCAGCATCCAATACTTTGATTGAGACATTAGCAATACCTTCAAGCGAGCATATGCACAAAACCTTTTACAGTATGTGCGTTTTGTGCATAAAAGAGTAGTGCCTCTAAAAGAAGACAAATATAAAGTTTTTCATTTTTAAATATAGATTTTGTGTTTTTCTTATATTTATAATTTTTCTCTATCTTTCATTATATTTTTCATAAGCCCGTTGTACCTTTTTAAACTTCTCTTCCGCTCCTTTGCGAATTGCTTCATCTTCGGTAACTACACGGTCTGGATGGTATTTTTTAGCCATATCACGATATGCTTTTTCACTTCAGCATCAGTTGCTGTTGGTAAAATACCCAATATTTTTATAATCATCATCAGCTGTTTTATAAAAACATCGCTTTTTATACTCTCGAAATCTGATGGAAAAATAGAAAAACTGATAGGCTATTCTTTGAATTCTTTTGTAATTCCACCTCTCGTACACTTCCATCAATATCTGCAACCTGAAATAAAAAGTGAATTATTTCTAGCCTTGTTTCATACTGAGTACGTACTCGAACGTAAAGAAAACACGCTCCAAAGAAATATTTTCTCTATTTATCTGACTAAATGTAGATGAAAGATATGGTTTTAGCTTTTTCTTTTCCGTAAAGAGAAACAAATTTATGTCTTACATAGTTCTAATTCTTGACGAGAACCCGCACCATCTGCCCTGATAACCAATGCACAGAGAAAGTAAATTCAATTCAAAATCAGGCAGGTGAATAAATTTTTGTAGGCTTAGCTACTTTATTAGGAAATCTTTTTATCAAAATAAAGAGTTTTTAAACAATAAAGCCATGAAAATCCCTCAATACCTCCAAACACACTACGAGTTAGCAAAAAACCAACAAAAACCTACTAATACAAATATTACATTCATCTTTTTAATTATAACCTCCTGAAAAATTTGTTTCTTTGAAAGAAAAGGCAAAGATAAAAATAATTTTAAATCTATAAAAATATTTTTGAATTAAATTTTTCTATCTTTGCAGTGATGATATTTCATTCTATAAAAAGAATAGATTATAATTATTTAATTTTTAGATGTTTAAAACAAAAATTAATGACAAAAATTCGTATTACAAAAATTTGATTTCGAAGCAGGACACGCTTTATTTGGCTATGATGGGAAGTGCAAAAAAGCATTCACGGACATAGTTATAAACTATTTGTTACAGTAATAGGAGAACCTATTAATGATTCTTCTCATATAAAAATGGAATGGTAATTGACTTTTGGAGATTTAAAAACCATTGTAAATCAGGAGATTATAAAACCCTTTGACCATTCTGTTATTTTTAACAATCAGTCTCCCTCATAAAAGCTATTGGAGAAAAATTACTAGCAGAAGGGCATATGTTATAATGGTTGATTATCAACCAACTAGTGAAAACTTAATCATTGATTTTGCCCATAAAATACAAGCGCAACTACCTAAATCTATCTCTCTCTTTTCTTTACGACTACAAGAAACTGAAAGTTCTTTGCAGAATGGTTTGCGTCAGATAATTTATAATTTTAACATAAAAATATGCTTTTAGCCGTTAATATAGGTAATTCTAATATTCGTTTTGCGATAATGAGATGGAGTAAAGGTAAAATACTCTTGGACAATCTCGACCAAACCTTATAAAACTGCAGGTGAATTTCAGCTAATTTTTCAAAATTATGCTCATCAATTTGAAGAATTAAACAATGAAATTACAGATATTGTTATCGGTTCTGTTTGTTTCCTCATCAAACTTTGATTATATCAAAAAGTATTAGAAAAATCCCTTGATATGAGCCACTTATTGTAAATAGAAATACTTTTAAGCCAAGTAAAACACAGCTCTAACCAAATGGGAACCGACCTTTACGCCAATGCCGTTGCTGCTCATTATTTATTTTCCAAATAAGATTATTATTGATTTTGGCACAGCATTAACCCTAACAGGGCATTGAAGAAACAGGACAAATGATAGAGTAATCATAGCTCCTGGGTAATCACCTCTCTAAATGCTTTAGTTAGTGACACTGCACAACTCCCTGAAATAGAACTAAAAACCAAAAGCTACTTTTGGGAATGGATACCGAAACGTGTATGCAAAGTGGAATAATGTACGGATATACTGCAATGGTAGAAGGACTTATAGAGCGAATAAAAACGATTATAAATCTGATTTTTATGTCATTTCAACAGGAGGTGTAGGTACTATTTTTCTGAATTAACAAATAAAATAAACTTAAATGATAAATACCATACTATAAAAGGATTGAGTATTTTATATCATTTTACACCATAAAAGATTTTTCATTTTAGATAATTTTTGTGTAATCCATTTATGAATAAAAAGAAAAAGATACAATTTGCCATAGATACTCTGGAAGAGTTATGCCCAAATCCGCCTGTACCTCCTCTATACATAAAGACCCCTTATACATTGCTTATTGCGGTTCTTATCTGCTCAATGTACAGATGCAAGAGTAAATCTAATCACTCCTTTATTATTTGAAAAGGCTGATAATCCGTACGATATAGATAAAAAATGAGCAAAGAGGATACAAGATATTATTCGTCCTTGTGGCCTTTCTCCTATGAAATCTAAAGGAATTTATGAGCTTTCTCATATTCTTATCAATAAATATGGAGGTGAAGTTCCTGCAAGTTTTTGAAGCATTAGAAGCTCTACCAGCAGTAGGACATACAAAGCAGCAAGTGTTGTAATGAGTGTCGCCTTTTAATGAACCTGCTTTTCCTGTAGATACGCATATACATAGAATGATGTACCGTTGGAATTTTTCCACAGGTAAAAGTGTAGAACAAACAGAAAAAGATGCCAAAACGATTGTTTCCAAAAGAAAAATGGAATGATTTGCATTTACAAATTATCTACTATGCACGTGAATATTCACCGGCACGAGGTTGGGATATTCGAAAAGATATAATCACACAGGCTATTGGTCGTAAAGAATTTTCTAAAAATAAATTATAAACAAAAAGCTATCTTTAAACAGATAGCTTTATTTCATAAATAATGTATTAAAATTTATAGTAAGTCCCTGCACCAAAAAGCCTCACGAATTTGGAATGCTTTTACTGCATCGTCATCATAAATAGCTTGGAAGGTAAGGTTAGCGAAAGATAATTATTTACTTTCATTGCTAAATTCATTGTATAGTCCATATCCACATTTTGAGGTTTATCAAGATAATTACTATACAAAGACAAAAATATTTTCAACAGAAACATTCTCTGCATATTAAATTTAGCATCATGGTACAGAGAAGCACTCAAACTCATAACGGAAAGTTTTTCCTTGCTCTCACCCCAAAGTGTGCTCCGTTTAAAGTATATCTACTTTTTGTAAAAATCATACGAGAAGTAGCAGGAGCGATATTAACTTTTTAAGTTATCACTCCAAAGCATACCAGGACCAAAAGACAAATATCCAGGGAGCCATAAAGTCTGTTTTCTCTGTACGTGTTTTTACCATCTGAGCTATACACATACCCTCTTGTTATTTGAGTTTGGAAATTAGCAAAGAAGAGTGTCACCAAGTTTCTGTAGCTTGTTTTTCCTAAAAGAGAAGTTATCGCTAAACGGTCATTTGTTTTTAGTAGATTCATCTCCATCTACTTTTTGTAAGTCCATAATCTACAAGAAGTTTATTATCCCAAGCCCAAGAGTCTTTTTATAGTTTGCATCATAACTTAGAGATAAATTCCTCCATAGTTATTAGTTCCTCCTCCTGTCCATTCTTTATTGAAAGCACTTTGGTTAAAAAGTAGAGATCATTTCCTCCTCTTGTCCAGTTACTTGTTTTTACATCATCTTGTGCAAAAGCGCTAAAAACCAGCCAATAGACTGATTGAAAAATAATTTTTCATTGTTTATTAAGAAATTTAATTTAGTTACTTCGTTCTGTTATGTTATTTTGAGGGGCAAAGATATATATATATAACTCAAAAATTTTTTAAGAAATTTTTAACTTTTTTCATATTTATTTTTGATAAAAATTAAATTATTGGTTAATCGTTATTTTCTAAAAGAATAGTTTTCTAAATATTATATATAAAATTAGAAATATATTATTTATTGTAAATAAAAATTGTTAAAAAGCAATTATAAATAACACTTATTTTTAACAAAAATCCTCTATTTTACTTTTCTTTTTGAAAAAGAAATTTTAAAAATTTTTACTATATTTTTCATTATTTTAGAAAAATCATTACACAATTGAAACAAAACAATAAGAAATGTTTAATTTATATAATTTAACTTATAATTAAAAATTAGTGTTTTCTAATTTTAACATTTAAAAATTATAAAAATATACTCTAATTTTAATATTTTTGTATTTTGTGCTATTGAAAAACTAAATTATTATGCTTTTTAGAAATAATTCAGATTTTAAAATTAGAAAATCTTTTCTTATAGAAGAAAAATAAAAACAAACATTTAAGGGTCAATATCCTGTTGCTAAAAATGAAGAAAAATTATGGAATAAAAACCGAAACTATCATTAGCACCACCGATAAATATGGAACAATAACATTTGCAAATGACACTTTCTTTAAGGTTTGTGAATATTCAAGAGAGGAACTTTTAGGGCAACCTCATAGTATTATAAGACACCCAGATATGCCTAAAATAATTTTTAAAGTATTATGGGACAACATTTTAAAGGGATTTTCACGGAATAGTAAAAATCTTACTAAAACAGGAAAATATTATTGGGTAGTTACTAATTTTGTATTTCTCGTGGATATGAAAATGAAATAACTTTTATGGCTATGAGGAAAAAGCTGTGCCTCAAATAGTTATAGATAAATATATACAGCCTTTATACAAAAATTATTGGATATAGAACGTGTTGGAGGTATAGAGGCAGAGTGAGAAATTTATGAAACATTTTATCGAAAAACAGGAAAGTCTTATACAGAGCTTGTTTATGCGGCTTATCGTGAATGTGGACTAAATACAGATTTTCTTTCAGATTCTATTACTTTTTGGAAAGAATCCTTTCAGTTAGAATAAATTACTCCATTTATAATTTGATAGGTTATATATAACCTATATGGAATAAATATAAAAATCTCATTAATTATCATTCAAAATCTGCCAAATTTCTTCTTGGAGATAGTATGCCTCTTCCTCCTTTTTCTATAACTTCTAACCTTTCTATAATAGCTTTGAAGCTATAAAGTATCTTATTGAGCTTATTAATATCTCCACTAATGGTCAAATAAGCACAATTTCTTTTCTTTTCAAGAATTTTTATATCAAAATCAATCCAATTTTCTTCATTTTGTATATCCCTTAGGCTGACTATTCTTGTACAAAATCAATATAATTGCTTATATCCACCTTGATAAACCAGCCAGGATTATCATACATATCTATCTGAACTCCTTGTTCGTGCTCCCAATCTCCATCTATTTGAGATTTTGTCCATTCTTGTAACCATTCTATATATCGTGAGTTATATCTTTTCCCATTCAATAAAATTGGGCTTTTACTTGTGTCTCAAAAAGGATTGTGCTGTCTTGCTAAAACTTATCAATAGTCAGCACTCTTGTCCTTAAGTAAGAACACCTCTGTCCCGTGTATATCCTGAACAAATACTTCTATACCTTTTTCCATGGAGTTACAAAACTCTACTGCCATCTTACTTTATCCATACCCAGCTGTGAGCCCTCGCTGGCTTTTACCCTTTTATCTGACTTACTACAATCCTCCTCCCGCCATAGCTACATTAAGGCTTTTCACTGCCTGTTGTCGCCTCACCAAAACGATGGGATAGTATGCGCTCCATCAGCCAGAGCGACCACTCGGGGCTTACTCCATTGGCTTCATTACCCAAAACAATCTACACAATCCTCTGGAAAAGTGGCAGTATAAAGGTTTTCCTTCCAAAGTGTAGCGACATATATGGAAGTGCACAAGTAGCTAAAAGCCTTCAAAGGGAGATAATGCACCTCCACCCGTGAGAGCAGACCCCATAGAGCAAAGCACTACCTTAGGATTATAGCAATCCACTGTCTGCTCACTACATAGAAGCGTTTTCTATCCCAAACCAATCACATGAGCGAATAAGCGTTCCCAAATTACCTGGGTCTTGAATATTGTCTAAGGCTAGAATAATCCCCTCTTGAAGTATTCCCTTTCTCTTGGGTTGGTGAAAGATAGCGACTCCTCATCTGGATTTTTCAACGTACTGATTTTTACTTAATTCTTCCTTACTGATAAGAGTCAATGGAAACTTATTAAGCTGTTCAGAAAATAGACTTGTAGCGAATATTGCTTCTACCTTAAAAACCTGCTTGAACAAATTCTAAAATTCCTTTTCTTACCTTCTACCACGAAAAGAGACCTAATTCATTACGGATATGTTGGAACTTCTGCTAATTTTTCTGTTGATTTTTGCTTAGCATATTGGGATATAAATAATCGCAAGGCAAATATACAATTATTTTTGAAAAATAGTACCTTTGCAAAAATATTCGTCACTATGAAATACTACCTTATCGCCGGTGAAGCCTCTGGCGATTTACACGGAGCAAACCTGATGCGAGCATTACAACAGATAGATCCTGAAGCGGAGTTTCGCTTTTGGGGAGGTGATCGTATGAAACCGTTGGGAAAACTCATCAAAAGCATTACCGCGATTTGGCTTTTTATGGGATTTTTGGGAGGTGATAACTAACCTAAAAACAATTCTTCGAAATATTGATTTTTGCAAACGAGATATCACACAGTTTCAACCCGATGTCACTTATCTTCATCGATTACCCAGGCTTCAATATGCGTATTGCAAAATGGGCTAAGAAATAGAATTCCTACCCATTATTACATCTCTCCTCAGATATGGGCTTGGAAAGAAAAATCGAATAAAGCCATCAAAAGGGATGTGGATGCAATGTATGTCATTCTACCTTTCGAAAAAGAGATTTCTATGAGGGCAAGCATCAATATCCTGTACATTTCTGTAGGGTCATCCTCTTAGATGCTATTGCAACACGCAAGGAAAGTAAGGAGGAGATATTCAAAAAGAAAATGGTTTAGATGAGCGTCCTATCAGTTGCTTTTGCTCGCTGCCGTAGCAGTGAGAGTTGCCAAAATGCTATCAGTAATGCTCTCAGTGGTGGGGAGTTATCATCAATATCAATTTGTTATCGCAGGGCACCTTCTCAGGAATATGATTTTTACAAACAATTTATCAAAAGAAGAATGCACATTTTGTTACCGGAAAGACCTATGACCTGCTCTCTCACGCGCACGCAGCCTTAGTTACCAGTGGTACAGCTACGCTTGGAGACTGCGTTGTTCAACGTTCCCGAAGTGGTTTGCTATCGAGGCGATTGGATTTCCTACCAAATAGCCAAGCGGGTAATTAGCCTAAAATATATTTCGTTGGTCAATCTGATAATGGATGCCCCCATAGTTACTGAACTCATTCAGGGTGAGCTCAATACAAAGAATCTAAAAACAGGGTGGATAAACTACAAATCCTGAACACAGAGCCAAACTCCTTAAAAGATTACAAAAACATTACGAGAGTGGGTGAATGAAGGCGCCAGCGAGCGGACGGCATCACTTATTGTTTCTTCTATGATGAAATGGTTTATAGAAAAATATTTCAATATACATCTTATCAATTCTATAAGTTACTATCACTGTTTTTGTGAAAGTAGCTTATATGAAATTACAGAGTAATAAAACATAAATAACCTCCTTTATCTTTGTAGTTATTATTTCTACTCACAGGAGGTTATTTTGTAATAAATTAATTTAGAATTCTGATATGTATTACAGCATTATCTGCTAATATTCGGCGATGTCCTAACCCTTAGTAATCATTAACTCTGATGTCGGATAATGCTTTATGAATACTGTGAGCACTTTTGCACGGATACATCAATATCATCTTCGTCGTGAATAATCAATGTTGGGAGATTTATTTTCTGGATAGCATTGAAACAGAATAGTACGTGTATTGATTCTTTAAGAATTTTTATTCAAAAGTAATTATGAATATTATCCCATACAACCTTATTCTATATTCATTTTTGACAAAAATCATCAATAATATCGGTTACCAAATCGCCTCCACTTATACTAAAACTAATTTTTCAGCCTTGAAGCCCAATCGTGCAGCATTCACTGAAGACCTAGCACCCTAAAAGAATGCCCTATGATAGCATAAAGTCTTTTTATATTTTTGCCTATTTTCCAAAAATAGAAAGTACAAATTCTTTCATATAAGTCTTTTCACTTTCTGATTTGCCGTGCGCTGGGGCGTCAAAACTAATGATTTTATAGCCATTTGAGACAAGTTATCCGCCATAGAAAAAGGTTGTGTCCCTCTCCTCCAACGTACGAGTATAATCTCTCCACTTCGTATTCATAAATATGATCTCGAGAGAGGTACGTCTAAAGAGATATGTGTATCTTTTGCTCATTCATAGAATATTCTCGTTTAGGCATCAGGGAATTTGATAGGAGTACAACCAAAGAGCGTATTTTGATGCCCATTTATTAGAAAGAGCTTGAAGAAATTGTCCTATTGGTTTATATTTTAGAATTTCTATTGTTGATTTTTGTTTATTTTGTTGCATTTTATGAGGGCAAAAATAAGTAATTTTAATGATTTTAGTTTATTTTTGTGAATATTTATGTTTTTAAATTCTTTAAAATATAATAATTTAATTTTGTCTCTCATTCTCTTTATTCATAATTATTTGATAATAAAAGACATTATATTTAATCCATTGTTTTATATATTTTTCGATTGTTCATAATATTTTTGCTAGAAATATATTCAAAAATGTTAAAACAACAATTACAACTCAAATTAACTCAAAACTATCTCGCAACAAATTCAATTGATGAAGTTAGTACAACCTTTCTACTCTTGAATTGGAACAGCGTGTTACAAGCAAAGTGGAAGAAAATCCAGCTTTGGAAATCTCTTCCGAAGAAGATGTATATGATAAAGATGAGTTTGAAGATGAGATTTAACTAACCCGAAGAAGACTATGATGATAGAGAAATCATTGAGGCTGATGCTATTAATGTTGATGAATATTTGGTGATGATGAAATACCAGAATATCGATTACAAGCTAATAGTACAACGAAGATGATGAGTAGTGAAATGCCTTATAAAGAAGAATTTCTTTTCATCAATACCTTATAGACCAACAATACCTTCCGCCTTTGATGACGCCAAAGAGAAATAGCAGAGGTTTCTTGTAGGTAGTATTAAGTGATGTGGGTGCCATTCGTAGAGAGTATATGTCTGACACATCAGCGGATGACCTTGCTACTCATGGCTGTTTGCTACTGGATGCCAAGAGGTTGAGAAATTTTACAGAATGTGTCATGAACTCGAGACCGGCAGAGTAGCGCTCGTCGTCTCCAAAGAATGCCTTATTTGTTCCACAGCTTGAACAGACAGTTCTCGTTCTATTAATATTGCCATTTCTATTCTCAAAGAAAGTTTTGATTTTATTTAGTGAAAAACACTTCGAAAACTTATACAAAAAGCACCTAATCAGAAGGCTTCGGGAGGCTATCTGAGAAATAGAAAAACTCAATCCAAAACCAGGAGGCTCCATACTCTGAAGGACAAAAATATGTGAGAGCAAATATATACCTGATTTTTACTATTCGGATAATTGATGGAAAGCTTGAACTTTTCCTTAAATGGAAGAAATGCACCAAATTGCATATCTCAAAAGAATACACTTCAATGCTCGAAACCTATAAAGACTCCAAAGACAAGGACAAACAAGGGCAAAAAGAAGCGGTTCTGTTCATTAAACAAAATTAGATGCTGCAAATGGTTTATTGATGCTATAAAACAAAGAGACAAAATACGTTGTATGCTGTGACAATGCACGCCATTATGCAACGACAAAAGAGTATTTCCTCACTGGAGATGAAATGAAGCTAAAACCACTTATTCTGAAAGACATAGCAGAAATGGTTGATATGGACATCTCTTACCATTTCAAGTTGCTAATAGCAAATATGTTAGCACTCCTTATGGTACACAAAACCTGTCAGATTTCTTCTCTGAATCTATGAAAATGATGAAGGAGAGGATATTTCTACAAAAAGAAATTAAGCAAATTTTACAATCAGTTATTAATAACGAGGATAAAATAAACCTTATCCCGATGATGAATTAGCTCAAATTCTCGAAAGAAAAGGGTATCCTATCGCAAGACGAACGATTGCTAAATATCGCGAACAATTGGAAATTTCCTGTTGCTCGATTAAGAAAAGAATTACAATAAAAACATAAACGCAGATTTTTCCAAATTAAATTCTGCGTATAGTTTAAAATATTATTTGGAAAATGAAAAATTTACTTCAATATTTAGAAAATTTCATCACAGAGGAAAGAAAAATCGTTTTACAGAAATTCTCTCATTACGTACCAATCATTTCACTGTAGCTGTAGAAGCATATATCAAATGCATAACACAAGTGTCTATAATACGCAGTTGTGAAATTTTTGAGTCAAAATGCCCCATTTAATAGAACAAAAATACGGAAAACGTTTAGACTCTAAAATAGCTATGGGTGCCGAAAAATGAGTCACTACACCGATACAGATACTTTTTCTTGTATAGACAAAACGAAAAGCTGATGGTTTTTCAAATAGTTTGCTACTATCCTGTACGATGCTATCAAATTAGATGAATTTGATATTTCTAGTGCGTTCTTTTTGCGAACTGAACGTAAAGGTCTTTTCACTTGATGTACTTATCAACTGACCAATTTCTGATACCTATGGTAGGCTTTACGGAAAGCCTCAATATCTCAATGGTGTAGCTATTATTTTACAAACTTACAACTACAAACTACGACAATCTGATATAAAATGGCAACTTTCTGAGCAAGGTGTAGAAACCAGAATACAGAATGGACTAAAACTCTATTCGTAGCCTATCTGATGTATTAAAACGATATGAAGAAATAAAAATGAAAACTGAAAACTAATATTCATTATCTTTTCTTCTTCATTATATTGATTAGTATTTTTGCCAAAAATAAAAGTATGTGGACTGAGATTTTTCATAATATTGAACAATGGATAGAAACTAAACTGCTTCTTGGGGTATAAATATAGAAACTTCAGGAATATTTCTTTTATTATCCTTCTTTTTGCCATTACAATAATGGTTATTGTTCTAAAATTGACTATCAGGTGGGCTATTCGAGGGATTGTTGAACGAATAAAAGGCAATTCTCAGTATTCTGTATTCAAAATATTTAAGAGAAAGACGTTTTTCCTCATCAATTAGCACAAATTTTCCTACTTTCTTTTTCCTTTTTAGAAGTCATTCCCTTGTTTTTCTCACTTCCCTAAGGCAGGAGTATTTATTACTAAAATGATTCAAGCTTATTCAGTCTTTGCTGTCATTTGGATTATCCTTGCTTTTGCCCGTTCTGCGATGATTCTCTGAAGAAAAACCTGCTTTTAGAGAAAAACCAATGGAAAGCTGAAATCAAGTCATACTACATTAAGTTTGTATTGGTCTTCATTTATAATATTTTTACAGACAAATCACTGAAGTTATTCACCTATTTGGGGCGGCCTCTGCTATTTTATTATTAAATTTTCAAAGATACTATTTTAGGTTTTGTAGCCAGGTATTACCGTTACAACCAATGATATGGTAAGAATAGGAGACTGGATAACAATGCTAGAAAGCAATGCAGATGGCGATGTTATCGAGATAAACCTCAATACCGTAAAAGTACAAAACTTCGATAAGACTATAACTACCATACCTACGTATAAACTTATTTCTGCTTCATTTCAAAATTGGAGGAATGCAGAATGCAGGAGGAAGACGCATAAAACGTTCCATATATATCATACAAATCTACTGTTCGTTTTGTAGAAGAACCAGACCTTATCCGCCTAGCTAAAATACAAGAAATTGAAGGATATATTACCGAACGAAAGAAAAGGGGAAGAATACAATTCTGAAAAGAGTAGACAAAAGAGTACTTATTAACGGAAGAAATATGACTAATTTAGGACTTTTTCAGAAAATATACTATGACATATTATTTGAAAAATCATCCACGAATAAAACAAAAACTTACAATGATGGTTAGACAATTGGCTGCTACTTCAAAAGGAATTCGTTAAGAAATCTATGCTTTTACAGATACAACCGAATTGGGTGAAAGTGTGAAACTATACAATCAGATATTTTTGATCATCTTATTGCGCTGTACCCTTTTTGATTTGGAAATATTCGAAGATCTCTAATACTCCCAGAAAAGCATTCTCTTTGATATATAAATGCTCTTTTTCAGTAAAAATATAAATATAAATTTAAAAACAGAATAATAATACTATTTATCCGGAAAACATATCTAAATCATGGAGAACGCGTTTTTATTTGAAAATATTTCATTTTGGAATAAATAAAGACCAAAAATAGCTTTTCATTGCAAAAATGGAACAGGAGCACACTTTTTGAATATTATTACGGGCAAAGACTTTTCCTGATAGCGGTCAGGTAGTTTCACATAATGAACTTAAAAATAGCCTTTCTTGCACGAGAGCCAGATTTGCCTTCAGATTTATCAATAGAAGAACTCATTTGCTCAAAGATAATCTATTCTTAGGGTGTCCAAGCCTATGAACACGCATTGGGCATCAGAGATGAAACAGCGTACCAAAACGCCTTTTGAACAAATGGAACGCCACCAAGCGTGGGACTTTTGAAACCAATACAAGCAAATATTATCCAAATTAAAGCTTGATAAGAGTTTATCTACATCTCTGACTTATCAGGAGGGCAGTTGGCGCTTGCCAATGTTCTAATAACAAAAGCCAGACTTATTAATTCTTGATGAGCCTACCAATCACCTTGATTTAGAAATGATTGAATGGCTTGAGTATTTTTCAAAAGAAAATATAACTCTCTTTATGGTCACACGATCGTTATTTTCTAGAACGTGTTTGTAATGAAATTATAGAATTAGACCACATTATATAGTTATAAAATTATTCTTACTTTTAGAGAGAACAAGACTCGCTCAAGAGCAAGCTTCTGTTGATAAAGCTAAGAATTTATACACCAAAGAGCTTGATTGGATGCGCAGACAACTCAAAGCTAGAACTACAAAGTCTAAATCTCATTGATGATTTTTATATCATCAAAGAACAAGCTCTCATAAGCGCTGGTCAAAGAACATATTGTACAGTTGGAAATTAATAGTGGAGCGATTAGGCGAGTAAAATAGTAGAACTACACAATATAAGTAAGCGATTTGAAGACAAAATTATCGCTTGATAAATTCAATTACGTATTCAAAGAGGTGAAAGAGTAGGAATTATTGGTAAAAATGGAACAGGAAAGAGTACTTTTCTGAATATTTTGACAGGAACAACTCCTCCAGATACAGGAAAAAGTAGTCATTGGTGAAACTATTAAGTTCGGATACTATACACAACAAAGGAATTTCTGTGCAAACAGGACAAAAAGTAGTGATATTATATATATGGAGAATATATCCCTTTGAATGGTGAGAATTCTTTCAGCTGAACAATTATTAGAAAGATTCTTATTCGATAGACAATATGATTTTGTAGAAAAACTCAGTGGAGCGAACTAAAACGTCTATATCTTTGTACAGTACTCATCCAAAATCCTAATTTTTGATTCTTGGTGAGCCTACAAACGATTTAGACATCGTTACTAAATGTTTTGAGAGGCTGATGGATTACCCAGGTTGCTTGCTCATAGTATCTCACGATGGGTATTTTATGGACAAAATAGTAGATCATTTATTTGTTTTTCGAGGAAATGGAAGGTGAAGACTTCAGGTAATTATTCTGATGTCTATGAACAGAAGTACTCAAAAAGATTCTACAAAGGAAAATAATGTTCAGAGAAAGAAACTCCTAAGAATACTTGGAGACAAAACCCGCAAAAGGGCTTTCTTATAATGAACAAAAGAATATACTAAACTTGAAAAAGAAATAGCTAAACTTGAAGATAAAAACGAGAAATTGAATCCTTATTTTCTGAAGAAATAGCTCTAATGATGAGATTCAGCAAAATCTATTGAATTAAATGACATTTTAACGATTTAGACACAGAACGTTGGTTTTGAGTTATCTATGAAAAATAGAGGAATAATTTGCATAATAATATATTTTTATGATAAAATCTATTTTATTAATAGGTACCGGAAGCTGTTTAGGGGAATTTCTACGTTTTTCATATCTAGTCAAAAATATAAAGTTTATAGGTACTCTATTGGTATTTTTATTGTAAAACATCATTGGTTGTTTTCTATAGGTGCTCTCATATTTCAGAGAAAAATAACAGATAATGACATTTCTATTTTCTTAATGACAGGAGTTTTAGGAGGATTTATCTACATTTTCTTCCTTTTCTTTAGAAGTTTTACAACTTTTCAAGGGAATGAACCTTTTTAAAAGCTGTATATGTTTGAACGGCTATAATTGGTATTTTGGCTTGTAGGATATAAATCATATTATTTATTTTAATTTATGCATATTTAATACTAAAACCTGATATGAGGACAAATCTTAAGTTTTACTAATATGAAAATAGAAGCAATTAACAAAAGGGAGTGAAGCAAAAGCTCTTGCTTTTCAGGAGTTTTTAGGCTTTACCTTGCCTGATGATTATTTTAATTTTTAGCCCAAAATGACGGTGCTACCATTGATGAAGCCTATTTCTATGTAAAGGATATAGAGGAATACATTATGTTTGATCTTTTCTATGATATAAAAGAATGTATAGAAACCCATGAAGAGTTCAGTGAGGATTTTTCCCGAAAAAGCCTCGTAATCAGGGCAGATCAGGAGGAGCAATGCTTCTTTTAGTAACCACAGAGATAGGTGATTTCTCCAAAAGGTATTCATTTCTATGACCATTCTCACTGAGACATCCAATAGTGATTGTAATACCTACTTTGTATGCGATACATTTACTGAGTTTATAACCATTTTAGAACCTACCACTTTGCCATAATAAGTTATATATGAACTTTTTAAATAAGATTGTATAGATACTAAAATCATAATAAAAATCTTTTAGTAAAAATATCTTTTGCCTTTCGGAAAGTGTTGGTATGTGCTTTTTATAATTATAACCAAATCAGAGAATAGCCTCCACCATTGAACACTGAATTGGTATTTGGTATTTTGAAAGTTCAAAAACAATAGCATCACGCTCAGCACAGCCTTCCACAGAGCGCCAATTTTCCTAATTTATCAGGCTAACACATCAACTCCTGATTGATAGAAAATAAAAATCTGGTTTCTTTTTTCTATCAATTTGTATAACTTTCTTTAACACAGAAAGGTACTGATTATCTGTCGTTTTATCATCAAAAGGAATATCCAAATCTGATTTTTCTTTCTCAAAAGGGTAATTATTTTTCCGTGGATTGAAAAAGGAAAACCTTTTGGATTTATTTCGAATATTTCAGCTGTTCCATTACCTTGATGAACGTCCAAATCTACAATTAAAATCTTTTTGCCCATTTGTTTTAAGCAAAAAGTAGAGGCTACCTTGGTCATTCAACATACAAAAAGCCTCGCCCCCTATCAGAATAAGCGTGATGCGTTCACCCTGCTATATTAAAAGCTATTTTATTTCAAAAGCCAATAAAAGCTCCAGAAGAAGTTCCTTGAACAAGAGTTAATTCTCTATTTATCAATTCTTTATCCTGAATAATCCTATCTTTTCGAGCTTGACTCTGTAAGAATAAATTCACAGCTTCGACATATTCTTGCCGATGAGCTAAAAAGTATCAGAAATTTCCAACCATATCGGGATCTGTCTTCTCTATACTCCAATAATAATTGTTCATACAACAATTCATATTTTATCATTGAAACCTATGATTTTCAGGCACTTTATGAGTATAATTCGTATGATAAGCTATCTTAAACATTTATTCTTATTATCTTAAAAGTGATTAGGTATAAAACCCATAATATCAGCTAAATAAGTAAGTAAAGAGATAAACAAAAGAAATAATCGGAGCTATCATCCACATCATACGCTTCACTTGTGTTTTCTAAAATATTCTTCGAGTCCCATTTTGGCTATCTCCCTATTCCTAAAATAGCTGCTACATTTACCTGAACCAATGAAGAGGAATCCCTTTAGTTAATGATGCCAATAAAGCAAAACTACCTGATATAAAAAGCAATAACTCGCTTCAAATTTCCAAAAAGAATAATTTGCTTTTTCTGTATTTTTACTATTTTATATCAAAAAGAGAACTTCCTATACCAAAACAAGGCGCTACAATCGTAAGATAAAAATAAGAATTACCATAAAATCATTTTCATTCTGTAAGCCTAACTCATTGATGTAGTCATTGAGGCAATAGGTCCTGCTGCATTTTGCCACATTATTTAGAACCAATAGCAAAAGAAACATAAATAGACATTAATATCAAAATAGAATTCCGTTGGCTTCAGACTTAATCTTTTGAGCACATAGCATCAGTGAGTCCTCGCCTTCGCATTGGTTTATAAATATACTTCACAAAAGATAACTCAAGTACAAGATATTATTGGTAAAATAAACCAAGCTGGAATTATTTCCAAAAACAACTTATCTGTATCTAATTTATTGAAATACAGAGCGCTTTGATTGGACAATACCGCTGCTGGCTTGTTGATTGTGGAATACCTGAAATATTAGAGCCATCAAAAGAGTGATAGCTACCGAAAATAAAGAAATGGATACTATCGTAAAAGTCATATAATTTGCCGATAAAAATACCACTTCCCATTGTTATGCTGTATTTTTCTGCTATAAAAGCTCCTACTGCTATACCAAAATCCTGGAATTAAACTCTTACGAATAACATTTGCTCCATAACTGCTGAAAGAGCAGGTGCTGTACCCTCTCCACACCCATAGTTATGGCAGAGTACCATTGCTCTAATATAAGGAAGAAGTAATTGGTTGTAAATTGGAGACATAACTTTATATATGGTTTTATTTTACCAATTAATTATCCTGAATATGATTTTTCGTTTGTAATAAAAACAATTATTTTTATTCTTTATTTATATTACAAAACTATAAAATTAAAACCGCAAAAGTATGAGATAGTTTTGACAAATTTTAATCCAATAAATTAAATTTTATCTTTTAACTATTTCTGAAATATCTCTTATAAAAGTATGATTAATCAAATTTTATAAATGAATTACACTTTATTTGTAGTAAAAATGATATTTTGACAAAATATAATTTTGATTGTATATTAATGGATATATGTGCCATTAAAATATACTTATCATATAAATTTATATTTTATTCTGGTGATAATATATATTATTTATATTATAATAGTAAATACTATTTCCATACTCGGAAAAGCATTTTTACTAATAGGAAATATATAAGAAGCGATAAGAAATTTATGTTCTCTCATGGAAAAGTATATTTTACGCTCACTTCTTATAGATATACTCATGCAAAAATAGAAATAAAGAGGTCACATATTATAACTATACTATAAAGACAAATACAGCATATATTCCAATTCCATTTTTGACTATAAGAAAAATGAAGTTTCTCTATCTGTTTTTAGTATTTTTATATTGAAAGTAAATATTGTATCTTTTCTCATTTCTTATACTTTCGAGTGAATATGAAGTACTTTCAAATATCACTTTTGAAGACTTTATTCATAACAACAAATGCTAGGATAATAATATATATTCTTATGATATATGAATGTTTTACGATTATTTGATATTTCTATATATTTCAGTATTTTATAAATATATGTAAAAATATATTAGAAAATATTTTCTATATTTGCACACACAAATAACTAATTTAATATTTTTATTATATGGACTCTATTATCGTAAATCAAGAGAAAATTGTGCGTTTCCAAACTTAATAACGCAGAATATACTCAGTTTATGCAGTGATAGCAGACTTATCGAAGTAGCTACTATAGATAGGTATTGATACCTCGCTATTTGATAGTTTCCAGAAGCAAGTAGAAATATTAACAGACCCAGCTAACCATAACCGAAGTAATTCTGAAAGCGAGAAAACTTAATATGCTTAATACGTATTGAAACAGTTTGTTATCTGCGTTCTCCACATCAGCATTGAGAAAATCCCCAATTGAAGAGCATATCTGCAAATTACTTTAGACACATTAGCTAGCTATACAGGTTCTCGCAAGTACCTTAATAGACAAAGAACACAAGGGTACGAAGGCTTCACTTTTGGAGCTTGAAAAGAAGAAAGTACTAAACATATACAAAAAGTAGGATTATCAATAGCTTTAAAAGAACTGAAGAAAGTAATTTGGACTATAAAACTCTTACTTCTGGTAAATGAGGCGGTGGCTAATACTATTGAGAATACAAAAAGAAGTTCGTAAGCTGGTGAATAAACAATATGATAAGATAAGTACATTGCTTTTTGTTAAAGTGTATCTCCAACCTACAGATGAAGTTTCAAATTGTAGCTTCATTGAATAAACTTATAGATGGTACTCTAGCATAACGTAATAAAATGAAGAAAATAAAACTAATGAGGCTAATAGTTAATACTTCTCATCATATTTTAAGATTTTTTTACTCATGTTAGAGATATTATATTGTATAATATCTCTTTTCTGCTAATTATATTGTTATTCATGAAAAACATTTGTTTTATGATGAAAAAATATTTTTATCCTTATGTACAATTCTTATTTTCTTGCCAAAATAAGATAAACTTACTCACAATTTCTGTTATATGATGCGAGAACCATATAATGATACAATATTAGTGCTACTCAACCCAGCATAAAGACTAGTTCAGAGGATATATGTATCATTCGTTTGTTAATGTATGTATTAATAAAGTGCAGGAAAAGAGTTAATGATACATTTCAATATTTGAAACCATATGAAAATACAGAATACTATCGTTATAGTATTTCAAAGATAAAGATACTCTCAAACATTCAATGATTACTTAGGTAATTTGACGAACAAATACGATAATTTTACACTTGTTCCTAGCTAGAAGAAGTTTAATGACTTCCTGTATAAGAAAAATATAATACCTACTCCATTACCTGATATGCGTATGGATGCGATTACTATTTGTTTAAAATAAAGACTCGTAGCAACTCATAGGAATAGTAATTATGAAATAACAAAAATAGTCATCACGTTCGTGATAAAACTGAATGTATTATACAAACCATCGAGAATGATTCTATATTTGTTGGGGATAAGTTATATATATGAATTTGCAGGATATTTCTTTTTGATGGATATACAGATATGAACTTTGAGTATCAATACAGGAGATTATGGAACATATAAATCTGAAGACTATATCTATTCCCTATACAGAATAAGTTCATTTTATCATAAAAAACTTAATGAACTCAATAGAATAGAGATGTCTTTATAGGCTTAGATAGTATAAATCAACGAGGTTTTATCAGAACAAGTATCTGGATATGGCATTTATCAGAAACATATCAATACAAAGAGAGTTCTTTGGTACTGTAAAAGTTTAGAAGCCGACTCATTGGATTATTTGGACTATAAATATACTATTATTCATTATAAAAATGGAAAAAAAATAAAAATCTTCATTTAACCCATATAAAATAGATTCTGTACAACTACAAAACATAAAATGAGCATATCTATAAACAATATGAAGATTTTTGATTTTCACACCCTATATCATAGTTATAAGTGATTATTATTAGGCATAATAAAAACTGGGGAATTAATTGTAATCCCCAGTTTTATTCTTCGTTATTCTCCTTGTTTGTTTTATAGCTACTATCCTGAAAAAAACATAATATGAGAATAATACTCATGATAAGCACTGAAATAGCCCCTCAAACTCATAAATAAGTCCTACTATTATTTAGCTTAATCAATGCCCCTATTACTTCAAATTTAAGAGTTCTAAGTACTGCCATACACCGCAACCAAGTATTAGTAAAAGCAATTACAATGAATGATGGGGTTTTAGAAGTTTTTTATCACAGGACCTCATACATACTGCGTTCTACAAATCTTTCGTCTGACATTTTATATTATTTTTCGTTTACATTCTCTATATATTACCATAAGTACGAGCTTCAAATCATTTTTGTATCTTTGAATATAAAAGATATTATCTTTATCCAATACTTGCAAGTTTTTCCTACCTCTCTTTCCATCTTCTTGCTGGTTGACAGGGGAGCCTTTCTAGTTTACATTGATAGGTAATGTTTCAATGGTTTAAAAACACAAACACTATCAGATAACCTGTAATACTTCCACCAAGTAGGACTACACCTGCTGCTATAGCCTTTCCCATATTATCCTCTGTTTTGTAAACCCAAGTCTAATTTATATTGGTCACCTACTTCCAGGCATTAAATGCGCTCTGAATATGCTGTATTTTTTGTTTTATAGGATTCAATACAATCGTTTCAAAGACCTTCAAGAGATAATTAGCATTATAACAATGACTAAAATGGCAAAATTTCCCCAAATGTAGTTATCTTCCATCCTTTATTAGTACAGGGCTCCAATTAGCTTGCTCTTCAGCTTTCATCTCCATTGTCCATAGAGCGGTATCTTTCTTATCAGAAACTCTATAATATACCCCGAAAGGCTTTTTATGTATTGCTTTATAAAAGTAGAATCTGTAAGAAGCTGATGCCTTTAAGTTTCATTGGCTCTTTACCAGATAGAGGACAAACAAGCTCTGTGGTTGTTATCTCTTTATAAGGAATATACTTATTAGTTACGGAATAAAACATTTTCTCTTATTTGAAATAATTTTACTCTGCTATAAAATCCTGATATTCAGCCTTGAATTCTTTTGGTCTGTATATTTTTTACAGTAATATTTATTTTGAGTTATCTTTGTTATACAAAGTAATATTTTCATCAAAATGGTTCATTCAATTTATAATGGAAGGTGTTCCTTTTTCACATCTGCAGCAATATAATAGCCTCCTATCTTTTCAAAGGACCGTAATAAGCCACTCGTCCAATTCAAAATCTACAAAAAGTGCTGATATAGTTTACTTTCAAAGGGAATGTCTGAATAGTTCTCTACTACTATTATATTCTGTATTAGTGAGGTTTAGTACAAGAACCAGTTTGATTTTTAGTGTAATCAATTTCACTTCCCTGTCCATCTTGGTTTTTTAGAGTATGGCTTCTTCTGTCATCTCTATCTCTTGAGATGTGTTTGCCTTGGTTAATCCTTTCATCTAGAACAAGTAATTGTTTGCTCAGTTGGGTTATCCAAAATAACCAATTGTTTCTCATCTCCACAGAAACAAAGCCTATTGATAAGATAATAGTACTAAATACTTTCTCATTTGTTAAAACGTTTTAATTAATAGTTTTTACGTTGATATAAATAAAATAAAGACTTAGAAAATCTTTGGTGCAAAGTACATTATTTTTGACAAAAAGAAATCTATAATAAAAATGTATAAATACAAGAAAATTGAAAACAAATATTATATTTGCCTCCTAAAGCATATTCTATGATGGCATTGTTATACTCAACAACTGGAATGGGTAGAATTACTCAAAAATTCTTTTCCAAGTGGCTAATACTCAGAAGAAATCAATTTATGTAATTGACGTGCGTCAGCAGACCATTCTATAACTTATCTATCAGAAAACTACTATACAACTATCCAGAACAAAAATAACTTTGGATACGCCAAAGAAGGATATAACGAAGGCTTAAAATTTATTACCTTTGACATTATTGTTTATTTAATTCCTGATGTTGAAGTTACTGAATTGGCTCTCTCCTGTTGAAAATTATTCTCAGAAAATGAAAATATTGCTATAATACAACCCTAAAATATTAGATTATAACAATAAGAAAATGTTTGAATATGCTGGCGCAACGGTGGTTTATAGATAAATATGGTTATCCTTTTTGTCGTGGGCGTATCTTTGACTCTATCGAAAAGATAATGGCAATATGATGATGAAAAAGTTTTCTGGAACTACAGGGCTTGTTTTTTATTCGTTCAGAGGTTTCTGGCAAGCAAAGGGCTTTGATGAGGCTGCTCATCAAAGTAGACCTCTGTTGGCGTATTCATCCATAGATAAACGTGTTTTTTATGCATAATTATATTTATCATATTGGTGGGGCTACTCCTGAGCAAAACCCCAAAAGACATTTTAAACTTCAGAAATAGCCTTTTTCCTGCTACTAAAAAGCTTCCCTAACTATAAGTGGTTGGCATTATTTTCTAAGATTATGTTTAGACGGAATTGCAGGTATCAAATTTTTCATGGAAATGAGCCTTTAGCTATCATCAAAGACTACTTCTCTTTTTATTATCCTCCCTTTCTTTTTAAAGAAAAAGAAAACAAGTATCTATACGTAGTATCAACAAAAAATTCTATTGTTTATCAATATTTTATTATTAAGAAAAAAAGGGTTTTTTAAAATTTAATATTATTCCTATAAAATCACTTTAAATGTTTCATTTGGCAATTTCTGTAAAATAAAACCGTTTCCGCTATGAAATAAAGCTTTATTGGTATTTCTTTTAGGAGCTTGGACACCCATATTTTCACCGCTTTCCGTCTTAGATATAAGCGCGCAGGAACAGGCGTTCTTTCATTGATTGCCCAAAGACAGAAAATACTCTCATTGATGCTGTTGAAATCCTTCTAGGCCTTTATAGAATGCTCAGAAAAGTTTTTCTATTAGTAAATGGACAAACCAAACTACAATGTTACCACAAAGATATCCGAGATTTTTCACAAGAGAGTAACAAAAATATGATTTAATCATCTCAAATCCTCCTTTTTACAGAAAAATTTTCTCAAAAAATAAAAAATAGAATTATCGCTCGTTTCACTGAAAATCTACCCTTTGAAAGAACTACTAAGCATTTCTTTTATTATCAGAAAAGGTTTTTCTGTAATCATACCTTTAAAAGAGGAAAATATATTTACAGAAAAAAAGCGAATTCTTTTTGCCCCTCCTTAATAACTCACATAAGGGAAATTTTAACTCAGAGATTAAACAGTTTAATTCTATTTTCATTCAATAAAACAGAAAATATTTCTTTTGATGAAATTATTATCGAAAAACAACGACACATCATACTGAAAAATATATAAACAACCAAAATTTCTATTTAAACCTATGAAAATCAATACTTATTATTTTTTAATAAAAAAGTACTTAAATATTTGGTATTTAGAATAAAAGTTTGTTACTTTGCACCCTGATTTAAATAATGAGATAAGAAAAGCATACAGAAATGGCAAGAGTTTGTGAATTAACAGGGGAAAAGGCTATGGTGGAAACAATGTATCTCACGCAATGAACAAAACAAAAAGAAAGGTTAACGCTAATTTAACAACAAAGCGTTTCTATATTCCAGAAGAAGACTGCTGGATTACTCTTAAAATCTATGCAATAAAAACTATTAACAAAAAAGGAATATCAGCTGTTCTTAAAAAGAAGCAAAAAGAAAAAGGATATTTAAATAATAATTAAATTATTATACAATGGCTAAGAAAGGAAATAGAATACAAGTAATTTTAGAATGTACAGAGCACCAAAGACTCTGGTATACCTAGTACATCGTTATGTAACGACAAAAAACAAAAAAAAAAATACTCAGATAGAATGGAACTTAAAAATTCAACCCTATCTTAAAAAGAGTAACTGCATAAAGAAATTAAATAATATTTAAGAGAAATGGCAAAGACCAGTAGCAACTTGTTACGAGAGAAAATCAAAGAGATTAACAAAAGCCATTAAAATGGTAAAATCTCCAAAACAGGAGCTTATACTTTTGTAGAGAGCGTAATATACTGATTTAGTAGATGAATTCTTAAAAGAAATAGTCAAAACCGCCAAAGGCGGTTTTTTATTTTACTCTTCATTTTATTTTTAATTTCAGTTAAATTTCTCATAACAATCCTGAAAAATTAAATCATAAAACTAGTTAAAAAATCATATTTTTCTTATCTTTTGTACCAATTTGTTGATATTTAATTTTATGGATTGGTTAATCAACTTATTTTTCAAATCACGAAAGTACCAGCTTATACCGTCATTATTTATAGTATTGTAATTGCGGTTGGTGTAGCCTTAAAGGGAAAGGTTAAAGTTTTGGTGTTTCGTTTGGGATAGCTTGTGTACTCTTTATGGATAAGCTATGTCACATTTTGGTTTTACTATAAATGAAGAAATACAGCATTTTGTAGCAGAATTTGGGCTTATTTTGTTGTTGTTTATACCATAGGGTTACAAGTAGGGGCCTGGTGCTTCTTTTCAAAGAGAGGTGTAAAACTGAACCTTTTATCTATTTTATCAGTTTTTGTATGTATCTTAACTGTTATTAGTATTCACTATATTACAGGTATGAATATGGGTACATTGGTTGGTATTATGTCGGGTCTGTAACAAATACCCTGGACTTGAGGCAGCTCAAGCCACACTCGAAAATATTGTAGACGACCTAGTATTTTATTCATTATCAACAGCTTGTGCGGTGACTTATCACTTTTGGGTATTCGGGATAATACTTGTAATACTTGGACTAAAAGCTATCTTATATATATTGATGTAGAAAAACGTCTTCATAATTGGAGACACTCACGCAGATGTATCTGTTATTTCTCGTATGTTGCTATAAAAAGTTAACAACCCTACTACTTTTTCAATAAAAACTTAGTGTATATAGGAAACTCCTAAATCTGCAGCTTCATCGTTTCACGTGTTTTCCAGGAAACAATGAAATTATATTAGCTAACAATTCTTTGTTATTAACAAAGATGATGTTATTTTTAGTTGTTAGTGATACAAAAGACATTGAAAAAGCTAGAAAACTGACAGGGAACGTATGGGTGATACAAACTTATTTCCCTGATGAAGACAAACAAAAAATATGTTTCTGAGAAGAATTAATGTTACTAAACGGTAGCTTATTCTAAAAAGTTAGCAGAACTAAACATTAGAGAACGTTTTGATGTTACTATCACGATGTGTATAGAGCAGGAATAAATTTGTACCTAAAAGCGATATAACTACAATTTGGTGATACTATTACTGTAATAGGTGACAAAAATAATATAGAACAACTCAGTAGAATTTGGTAACTCAAAAACGTTTAGCAAGCCTCACATAGCTGAATTATTCTTAGGAATTACTCTAGGGGTTTTACTAGGAGTATTCCTTTCAGTTTTATTGGTATATCATTCAAAGTGGGACTTGCAGGAGGTCCGCTTATTGTAGCTATTCTTATCAGCCGATATGGAGTAAAATTCTCTGTAACTCACTATGTTTCACAAAGTACTAACAATGATTCGAGAGATAGGAATTGTGTTCCTTGCTAGTGTGGGGCTCGATGCTGGTAAAAATTCATCGAAACAATAATAAATGGCGAAGGATTCTATTGGATGCTTCTCGGAGCTATTATGCTCTCGTACCACTTATTATCACTGCTTTAGTAGCACGATTTAAAAGCAAAAATTAGATTATTTAAAGTTTGCGGGCTACTTTCAGGAGCTTACGCAGACCCTCCTGCATTGGCATTTTTCTCGATGTTACTAACTCAGATGTCCAGCTCTTACCTATGCAAGTATATATCCTTTAACAACGTTTTTAAGAGTTATGGTAGCTCAATTACTTATCATATTCTTTATATGATAAAGTAAAATATTAATCTAATAAAAGCATCGTACTAATAAATTGACTATCGTACACAAAAATAAATAGACGATGGAGATTGTTTCAATAAAAGTATGGTAGCTTAATAAATTGATCTACTGTACAAAAATAAATAAACAATGGAGTTATTTAATAAAAGCATCGTACTTAATAAATTGACTGTGTACAAGATAAATACACGATGGAGATTATTTAATAAAAGCATCGTACTTAATAAATTGACTTTTGTACAAGATAAATAGACAATGGAATTATTTGATAGTATCATTGTGACAAATAACTCATAGATGATAGTAAATATATATATCTCATTTAATGAATATAATAGCCTGTTATAAAGTGCATACCCTATTAAAAGAAGACCTACTTTGTTGTAAAAAGTGGGTCTAACTTTTTAATTACTCATCACCGCTGTTCCACTTACAGTTACCACATAAGCATTCCGCCATTCTGTCCAACTGTTTCCTCATCTACTAAATCTATGCCCTACAACTAGCATTTGCGCCCGAGTGCTAGTAGCTCTCTCTTCTGTCTGCAATCGCAGTTTCTTTAGCTTCAATCAACACTCATGAGTAGTAGAACGTCCTCCGAAAAAGTCTGTCAAACCAGCCATAAAGTCTTTAATAGCATTTGCTCCAATAATTGTTTCGCCTGTCACACTAGTCCCAAATATTGTTTAATAGGCTTCCCTTCAAGGAGTTTATTGTGGTGGAATAAAATCATTTTGATTTTAGTGATATTCATTATCTACTTTATTGCTAGTCATCCGAAAAACAAAATAGACTATCTAAGCTATTTTATATACGAGACAAAATATAACAAGCTTATGTTTTCCTAGCATATTCTATTAATTTCTTAATTAAATAGTATTGTCCTTATTTGTTTATAAAATAGAACTCAAAATATGCTTTCGTTTCTATGCAAGAAATCTGTGCAAATATTTGGAGTTCTTTCTTTTAAAAATAAATTATCCTTATTATTCTATAATATATCTATCAATATAAAATTATCGAGAATAATTAGGTGCTTCTTTGAGTAGTGTTACATATATAGAGTGTGACTCTCTGCATTACCACTGGTAGTAATGCGAACAAACCTTCTGTTTCTAAAGTGGTGGGAATATCTGCTCCACAATACCCCATTCAGCTCGAAAGCCCACCTATAAACTGAGTGCATACTTTCTTGTAACTCACGCTTTATAAGGAACTCGCCCAACAATACCCTCTGGAGACAAGTTTTTAATATCTTGTCAACTTATCTTGGAAATATCTGTCTTTACTATTTCTCCATTGCCTCTACAAGGCCCATTCCTCTATAAAGATTTGAATTTTCTTCCTTCAAATATATGATAGTTTCCCCTGGAATTCTTTTAATACCTGCCGCAATAATATGAACCTAACATCACGCAGTCTGCACCAGCAACGATAGACTCAACGATATCTCCTGTATAACGAATACACTCCATCGCAATAACAGGCACTCCTTTCCCTTTCATGCCTGGTAGCTCGCATCTGAGCAGAAAGCTGAGGATATCCCAACACCCGCAACTACACGAGTTGTACAAAATAGACCCTGGTCCAATGCCTACTTCCCACAACGGCATCAGCTCCATTTTCGGCTAAAAATATAAAGCAGCTTCTGGCGTTGCTATATCTCCTACAGCAATATCAAGGAATTTGAAATCTCTGTTTTACGCGCTGAGCCTGAAACCACTCCTTGTGTATGCCCATGGTACGACGCATCAATAATAAGAGCATCTACACCATGCGTACCGAGCTTCTGCGCGCTCAGCAGCGTCAGCGTAACGCCGATGCGGCTGGCTACACGTAACCTGCCTAAGTTATCTTTATTAGAAATAGATTTGCTTTGTAACTTAGCAATATCACGGAAAGTAATCAGCACAATTTATAATCTTTATTAACAACAGGGAGCTTCTCTCTATTTTATTACGTTCTAATGTTAGCTTCAGCATCTTTCATTGAAATCTCAAAGGCAGTGATAAGGTTTTGCTTGTCATAACCTCAACAATAGGACAGCGTTTAGAATCGCGTTCCAAATCTTAAATCTCGATTGGTAACAATTCCTTTTAGTATTCCATTTTGATCTACAACAGGGAATACCGCCAATATTATGTTCTTTCATACATAATTTAGCCTCTCCTACATTTGAGAGTAAAGTGAAAGTGTAACAGGATCGATAATCATACCGCTTTCTGCGTTTTACTTTACGTGCTCGTAGTGCTTGTTCTTCTATAGTCATATTCTTATGAAGAACCCTATGCCATCACTTCTCTAGCTTGTGCGCAATAGCCATAGCAGACTCGGTTTTCTGTATCCATAGCTGCAGATACAATGAGGCACATTTAAAGGTGAGATATTTCTACTAAAATAAGTTGGATAGAAACCTCACGAGGAAGCACTTCGGAATAATTGGGACTAATAAGACTTGTCATCATAAGTTAGCCCCTCACCTACGAGTTTTGAGCTTTTGGATATTCCCTTAAATACAACGTTCAATAGTTGCACGCAAAAATAAAACGAAAAATTGATATATGCGCTATATATTTAATAACAAATTTTCCAATTTAATAAAGCAAGATTATTGAGAGTTTTTAATTCTTATCAAAAGAAGGAAAATATATGTTAATATTTACAAAATATTTACTTCCACTATCCAACTGAGATTGCATGTTGTCAAAAATCACTTTCTGCACATAAAGGAGACAAGTTCATAGATATCTTTCCAGAAGCATTGCATAATTCACCAAAACTAGAAAAGCCTGCTTAGAATGTACACCTGCATCTCCTTTTCTGTAGCCTTTAAGACCACAAGAATCAATACAGGTAGCCTGCTGCAAATTTTCACCTGAGATGGAGAAACCTCATAATAAGGCATTTGAGGATATTTTTCTTGTAATGTTGAGAAAGTCTTTACTAACAATTAGGTTTTGTTTTAAAAGAAACTACCACTATTTCAGGAGTTTCTTGCGGATTGGGCAATTTACTTTGGCGAATTGTATAATCGCTTGGCGAAACTTGCTGATGTATGGGATATTTCTTCTTGTTCTAAAACTTTTTGAATATCACGCATAATTGATTTGCAAAAGTATGTTTTCATAAGACAAAAGCAAATGTAACAGAAAGTGATTACATATTTATCTTTGGCTTCATAAAATAGACTCTCGATAACCAAATTTACATTCTGCATTAGTAAAGGTATGAGTAGTTAAATTTTCCTTGCATGGCTTTTGCATTCGGTCATTATATCCTTTAGTTTCACGCCATATAGCTATATTTTGCAGACCAAAAGTAGCCCCTACATTTCCATAAATAGAGAATAGAATTTTCGGCTCCCACCATAATTATTCTTTTAAACAAAATTGAACAAAATCATTTCCAATTTTTCGCCTGCTTGTGCTGTGTTACATATACGATTTATCATATTTTCTTTCGAAACAGAAATACCTTTTTGTAGAATTTTTATAATTGGCTGCTCTATATCTTTAGTAATCAGAGACTATTACTACCTCCTCCCCAAATATAAAGCCTCTGGAAATAAAGAAAGAGCCTCTTGTAATTCTTGTTCACAGTTTTACTTCTATAAAAGTTAGCACTAACGAGCTTCAATACCATGAGCTTCAAAATATTTTCAGCCAATGCAGCCAACTTCCA